>ERZ773359.30-NODE-30-length-145908-cov-162.192529_pt1 | contig 145908 bp, 131 predicted proteins | sample MGYA00374955_ERZ773359 | MGnify/ENA primary metagenome ERZ773359 (study PRJEB29098, sample SAMN04486028) | biogas fermenter metagenome | study: EMG produced TPA metagenomics assembly of the Biogas fermentation microbial communities from Germany - Plant 4 DNA1... | reverse complement strand
TAAAAACGTTTCTCAAATACCTATCGAATTTAGCCCTATTTCCGGCGGTACGAAAATAAACCTGCCAGTTTTGCGGCACGGGACAGTAAAAATAACACTGCTGATATAATAAACAAAACAATTATCCTTTTTTTGTCAATACCATCCCTTTTTGAAATATTACCCGGCATTATTATCTCACTTTCCTGAAAAGTCTCTTTTTCCATGTTAATATCATAAACCGCGGAAGATCCATCATTCGCTTGATTCTTCTTGGTTCACGGATAAGCCTGTGCAGCCATTCAAAGCCTGCTTTTCTTATAAATTCGGGAGTAAGCGTCACCCTGCCGGCGAACACATCTATGCTTCCGCCGACGCCGATTAATACTTTACATTTGATACGGTACCTGTTACTGTTAATCCATAATTCCTGTTTCGGAGCACCCATGCCTACAAGCACGATATCAGGTTCGGCGCTGTTTATTCTCTCTATTACCGCATCTTCTTCGTCGGGTTTGAAATATCCATGATCATACCCTGCTATTTTAATTTTCTTATATTCGGCAATTATGTTCACGGCAGCCATTTCAGCCACGCCGGGCTGGCCGCCCAATATATAGAAACTTACGTTTTTCCCCGAAAACACCCGGAACAGGTTCTTAACAAGGTCAATTCCCGAAACCTTTTCCTTCAGGGGTGTTTTCAATATGCGTGAAGCAAGTACAACCCCTGCTCCGTCGGGAACTAAAAGGTCGGCAGTATTCAATATGTTTTTGAATTCCACGTTCCTCTGGGCCTGCATTATTATTTCCGAGTTAGGTGTATATACAGCCCTTGGAACAGAGTCATCCTCTTCTATCCAGCCCTGTATTAGCTGAACGGCCTCGTTCATTGTAACATTATGAATCCTGACACCATGGATGTCTGTCTTATTCATATGTCTATCCTCCATCGTGCTGATAGCCTATATATTATATATCATTTTTTTATCACAGAAAAGATACAAACAAAGAACGAACATGTGTTTGAAATTGTACTTGTAAAACTGTATAATAAAATACACATGTGTCGGTTTGATTCAGATAGAATTATAAATTCGGAGGATTTGAAATGGACATTTTTCAAGGTTTGAACCCACAGCAGAAAGAGGCTGTTCTTCATACCGAAGGCCCTCTTTTGGTGCTGGCAGGTGCCGGTTCAGGAAAAACAAGGGTCCTGACGCACCGGATAGCCTATTTGATTGAAGAAAGAGGAGTTTCACCATATAACATACTGGCAATAACCTTTACAAACAAGGCCGCAAGAGAAATGAAGGAACGTATTGAAACCATTATCGGCCCGAAGGCCCTTGACACATGGACGGGTACCTTTCATGCCTGCTGCGTGAGAATACTGCGGAGGGAAATAGACAGGATAGGTTTTGATAGGAACTTTGTAATATACGATTCTTCAGACCAGGAAACCTTGATGAAGGACTGCCTTAGCCAGCTGCAGTACAATGAAAAGAACTATCCGCCGAAAATGGTGCTGGCTGAGATCAGCAGGGCCAAGGATGAACTGATATATCCCGAGGATTACAGTTTAATGGCAGGCTCTGATTTCAGGCTGAGCAGAATAGCAAAGCTGTACGGCCTGTACCAGAAAAGGCTGAAGGCAAACAATGCGCTGGACTTTGATGATATCATAATGCATACAATAAAAATATTCACCGAGTATCCTGAGGTTCTTGAATATTACCGGAATAAATTCAGGTACATACTTGTGGACGAATACCAGGATACCAATACTGCCCAATACATGCTGGTAAGCATGCTGGCTGCGAAGCACCGGAATATTTGCGTTGTCGGTGATGACGACCAGTCAATATACGGCTGGCGCGGGGCAAATATACGCAATATCTTGGAGTTTGAGAAAGACTTTGAAGGCTGCAGGGTTATTAAACTTGAGCAGAACTACAGGTCAACGGCGAATATTCTGAATGCTGCAAACAATGTCATTAAAAATAATTACGGCCGCAAACCCAAAACACTCTGGACCGATAACGGGGAAGGCGACAGGATAAAAGTTTTTGAGGCATCGGATGAAAGGGATGAAGCCTGGTATGTCGCAAATAAAATCAAAAGCGAAGTAAGAACCGGAAAGCGAAACTACCGTGATTTTGCCGTTCTGTACAGAATCAATGCGCAGTCCCGTGTTTTTGAAGACGCGTTCATGAAGAACGGGATACCATACAAAATTGTCGGAGGACATAAATTCTATGATCGCAAGGAAATAAAGGATGTTATTGCGTACCTCAGGGTCATTCAGAATCCGAATGATGATATAAGCCTGAAAAGAATCATTAATGTGCCTAAAAGGGGAATCGGCAGGGTAACAATGGAGAAGGCCGAGCAACTGGCATTAAGCAACGGGGTAAGCATATATTCAATAATCGTTCAGCCCGATAATTTCCCGGGCCTTTCCCGTGCGGCGGATAAGCTGAAGGCATTCACAGACACCCTTGCAAGGTTCAGAACAATGCTCTCCTGTACAAATCTGACCGAATGGGTTAAAATGATAATAGAGGAAAGCGGTATTATTAAGGAACTTGAGCTGGAAGGCACCGTGGAAGCAAAAACGCGTATTGAAAACATCCGTGAGTTTCAGTCGGTTGCAGTGGAGTTTGTCAGGAACAGCGAAGAAGAGGAGCCTTCCCTTGAGGATTTCCTGGCACATATTTCCCTGATTGCAGATGTTGACGACATGGAAGAAGAAGCGGACAGGGTAGTTCTTCTTACAATGCACAGTGCGAAAGGCCTTGAATTCCCCGTGGTTTTTCTCGCCGGCATGGAGGAGGGATTGTTTCCAAGCAGTCGCTCCTTTGGTGAGGAAGGCGAGATGGAAGAAGAGCGAAGGCTTTGCTATGTAGGAATAACAAGGGCTAAAGAAGAACTGTATCTTTCATACTCAAAATCAAGAATGCTGTTCGGAAATACTACTTATAACAGACCTTCAAGGTTTATTGATGAAATCCCGCCCGGGCTGCTGCACTACCAACGGAACGGGACGTTTGGCGAAAGCAGCATGGTAAGGGCGATAAACCCGGTAACCGAATCCGATACGTGGAAACAGCGTACCGCTTCCTTTGCCCAGGCCCAGGAAATTGAGCCGTGCAATATCGAAGTAGGCACCCGTGTGCTGCATAAAAAATTCGGTGAAGGAACGGTAATAAAAAAAGAGCCCGAAGGTTCGGATTACAAGCTGGAAATATACTTTGACGCCCATGGCATGAAAAGGCTTATGGCATCCTTTGCTAAACTGAAACAGCTGTAAAAACGAGGGGGACTCTTCCCTTCGTTGATGACATATTTAAATTCTGCAGTGGGTATACTTCTTAAGGAATGCTAAGTTTAGTATGGGAGGGGATTATGATGAGTAAATCCGTGTCACCTGACGAACTTAGGCACATTGGTAAAAACTGCAGTCAATATCAGCAGCAAAGGCGTGCTTCCGGCGTTGTTATGGGATTGTACCAGGAAGAGGGCATTTCATGCGTTACCTGCAAAAACTGGTCGGGCAACAGATGCTTGATTGATGCGTTTGATAATGTCGCTGCAAACCTCGGCTTAGTCGGTGCTGAAGAATAAACCCCGGTAATATCCGGGAAAAGCTGTAAAACGACACCGAAAGACATTGGCAATCCGTATAATCGTTATTATATGGATTACTAATGATAAAACCGGGAGGTCGTTTTATGAAAGGTACATCGGTGTACAGCCAGGGAGTTTCAGTAAAAGGCAGCGGTATATATACATTTCTGAGCGCACTTAAGGATCTTACCCTGAAAGATTTTCTGGTATCTGTTTTCTGCGGAATTATATCACAGGGGACAATGCTGAATATAATGAAACCTTTCGGCCCGTCATTCTATGCAGCTTATTCCGGCAATGCAACGGTTAAGGTGCTGATGACGGGCTTTATCTTTGCATGGAACATCATCAGGGGAGACCTTTTTGCTGCATTGAGGCAAACAGCCGTGATTTTCCTGTACGAATGGATCAGGAGAGTCTTTTTGCGAAACGGGGAAAGAATAGGTTACCTGAAAAATGCACTGATTACTTCGGCTGCCACGGCGATAACAGGCATATTCATCTTTATAATTAACAACCAGGTACTTGAGTCACTTCTTGCGGTATCTATAGAGGTAGTACTTTCATGTATCCTTACAATGGTGTTTTCAACAACAATTCACGGGCAGGAATCATTCCCAGATGGATTTGCCGGGCATAAAAACACCGGGTATTTCGGCCTGCTGGTGCTTGGCAGCGCTTTTCTGCTTGGCATATCGGGGCTGGGCGCCGCATGGTTTCATATTGATCGCATAATTGCAGGTCTGGGTCTGCTCCTGCTTGCCAGGCATTTCGGTCCGGGTTTTGGAGCCTGTGCAGGTTGTGCCGCCGGCCTTGCGTTATCTGCCGGTTCGCCCGGGTCATTCATATCCCTTGCGGGTATGTACGGAATATCAGGTATGACTGCAGGCCTGCTTCACGGTTCAAAAGCGGCGGCAGGCAGTGTTTTCTTCCTGGTGCAGTTCCTGTTTGCTCTGTTGTCTCCCGACCTGCCGGTGAGCTTTCCTGATTTGCTGATTCCTGCAGTATTGTTTATTATTGTCCCCGATCTGAGAACGGGCAGGGTAGTGTGGATCAGGAACAGGATAGAAAAAGAACGATGTGAGCCGGATAATTCCGAAAGAATACGACGGCTTGCATCCGAGAGAATAAATGATATGTCAAAAGCCTTGTACAAGCTCGGCCATACCCTTGAACGCCGGATAGGGGACTCGGAACTGAACGGGGAGGATTTTTACAATTCAATAATAGATCATCTGACGCAAAAGGTATGCATTTCCTGCGGCAAATCCAATGTATGCTGGGAGATGAAGCTGTTTTATACCTATAACGTAATGCTGGGCCTTATAGATTCGATGCAGTCGGGCGAAACAGAATCCGTTGGCAATGCCGAACGCGAACTTACGCTGTTCTGTGTCAAATCAGGTCTTGTTACGGATGTATTATCCAGGGTGATTGAAATAAAGCGTGTGGACATGGTCTGGCAGGAGATTCTTAATGAAAGCCGCAGCGTGATACCCGAACAGATTTACTGCATATCTGAAACCCTTGCAAAACTTTCGGGAGAAGTGCTGAACGATGTGGAATTTTTCCTTGAAGAAGAAAGAAAAATAGAAACAATGCTGAAAAGAAATGATTTGCCTGTAGTTAAGGCTGAAGTAAGGCGGGAATGCAACGGCAGGTTTCACGCATTCATCGGGTTTGACGGCTGCAATGGCAATAAACCATGCCGCAAACTGATAGAAAATACTGTGAGCGGTGTTCTGGGGGTTGGCATGGTAATTGAGGATGAAGACTGCAAAAACCGCGGAAGAGAGAATTGTACCGTATTTCTCAGGGAAAAGGAAACGCTTGGCGTTATAACCGGGATATCAAAGGCAAAAAAGAGCAAAGCCGGGGTTTCGGGAGACTGTTTCTCATTTCTGAAAACCGACGAAGGAAAGTATATTGTTGCGCTGAGCGACGGGATGGGCAGCGGAAGGGAAGCGAACAGGCTCAGCGAAACAGCGATTGGTTTGCTTGAACAGCTTCTTGGCTGTGGTATTTCGGTTCGCATGTCGCTGAACCTTGTTAACATGTTGATTTCGGTAAAAAACACCGAAAAATACGCAACAATGGACATAGCGTCAATAGATTTGTATACGGGGGAAACGGAATTTTTCAAGATGGGTGCGATGCCAAGCCTTGTCATGAGCGGCAATAATATTGATTACATACAGGTAAACAATCTGCCCGCAGGGCTCCACCGGGACGGTTTTATCCAGTGCGAAAGAAGAAAATTATCCGACGGAGAATTTCTTATCATGATGACCGACGGGGTTTATGAAAAACTGAATGAGGGTATGGACGGAAAAATCCTGGATAAGGTAACCGGTTCAAAGAGTACGCTGAACCCGCAGGAAATGGCGGATAACCTGCTTAAAGAGGCATGCGGCAATACCTGGGACATTGATGACGACATGACTGTCCTGGTGGCGAAAATATGGAAAAAAGCTGGGTGATAAAAAGAACCTTACCTGTTAAGGTAAGGTTCGGGTTCTAACCCACTGCCCTGATTTTTTTTTCTGCAAGGAACAACTCTCCCACTTTGTCAACATCACCGGCGCCCATTGTCAGCACCAGGTCCCCCGCAGATGAGTCGCGGATAAGGGAATCCACTATGCCCTCAAAGGAAGGGATATAAACGGCATTATTCAGGTGCTCATTAATTCTTTTCACAAGATCGGTTGAATGTATCAGGCCGGTATCCTTTTCCCTTGCGGCATAAATGTCAGTTACATAAACCTTGTCTGCAAGGGTGAAAGCCTTTGAGAATTCATCAATAAGCTGCCTTGTACGGGTATAGGTGTGGGGCTGGAATACGCATAATACCTTGCCCCTTGTACAGCTTCTTGCAGACTTTAACGTGGCAATAACTTCGGTCGGGTGATGGGCGTAGTCATCCACAACCTTTATTCCGTCAACGGTACCCTTATGCTCAAAACGGCGATGGGTTCCCTTGAATTTCCGCAGACTGTTCTTTATAACTTCAGCAGGAATGTTCAATGCACTGCAGGCGGCAAAACATGCAAGACTGTTGCTGACGTTGTGCAGGCCGGGCACGCTCAGCTTCATGCGCAGTACGCTTTTCTTTCCGCGAACAACATGGAAAGACGGAAACCCGTTATCGTCAAAAGTTATGTTTCTGGCTGTCCAGAAAGATTTAGGAGAGGTTAAGCCGTAAGTAACCGTTCTGCAGTTCAGCTTTTCAAGTATATTAAGAACATGCTCATCATCGGCGTTCCCGACAACAATACCCTCAGGGGGTACATGGCATGCGAAATTCAAAAAGGAATCGGTGAGCTGGTTTATATCGTGAAAATAATCCAGGTGATCGGGTTCTATGTTAAGAATAATACCCATATACGGATTAAACTTCAGGAAACTGTCCTTATACTCGCAGGCTTCGGTTACAAAGTACCGGGAAGAACCAATCCGCGTATTGCTCCCGATGGCATCAAGGATTCCGCCCACATGAACGGTGGGATCCATGCCTGCCTCCATTAAACAGAAGGAAATCATTGACGTAGTAGTTGTTTTGCCGTGTGTTCCCGATACCGCAATGCTTCTCTCGTACATATTCATGATTTCGCCAAGCAGTGCTGCCCTGTCGATCACGGGAATGCCTTTTCGCCTGGCCTCTTCCAGCTCGGGATGATTTTCAGGCATTGCCGCAGTATAAACAACAAGTTTCTGGTCCGTAATATTAGAAGGTTCCTGCTTCAGAAAGACAGGAACATTTTTAAGCCTAAGCCTTTCAACATTCGGAGAATTTTTTTCATCGGAGCCGGTGACATTAATACCCATACTCAGTAATATCTCGCAAAGGCCGCTCATGCTGATGCCGCCAATGCCAACCATATGGATCGTGCTGCCTGCCAAACACTGTAACAGATTACTCATATCAACACCTCAAATACTTACCGGTGGAGGTTTTCTAAAAAAAAAATCACGTATAAATTATAACCCGGTTAACCCTTTATTACACTTCTTAAGGCAATAAGGACCAGATTTAATTATACTATACATCTTTGCTGTTCACAATAGAACAACGTTTTGCTTAAGAGTCCCCCTGCAGTAAAATGGCCGTATGCTGCCCGCCGCAGGTTTACCTTTTCAGCTTCAGTAATCCATATACATTATATGCAAATGGACTTATATTTTTCACAAAAGCATATCTTAACTGCATTAGGAAAATTAATGAAAAAATTTTCTATAATTTTCATAAAAAAAGAAGGATTTATTTAATTTGTGGCGAATAATACCTTTAAACGGGAAATTGAGCAAATATTTATGTTTAATTTCCCAACCACAACATTAGGATACGGAAGGTGGTACAGAAATGGAGATTACGGATATCCGAATCAGGAAAATTGATTCAGAAGGGAAAATGAAGGCTGTTGTGTCAGTAACATTTGACAATGCATTTGTGGTTCACGATATTAAAATTATCGAAAGCCAAAATGGACTTTTCATTGCAATGCCCAGCAGAAAGACACCCAGCGGCGAATTCAGGGATATTGCGCATCCCATTCATTCAGAAGCTCGTGCGATGATTCAGACAGCAATCCTTGAAAAGTATCAGACAATGCTGGTAGAAGAAGAAGCAGGTGAAGGCGCAAACAGCTCTGAAACAGAAGAAAAAGCAGAAGAAGAATAATAAAAAGAAGGCACTTACATATATAAGTGCCCGTATTTTTGGGTTTGAAACTGAGATTGAAAATGGCCCGCTGCCTGTAACAGGCAACGGGTTTATTTTTTTCAGTCATTTTTCATGCGGGTACCTTCCTTTATTCACCCATTATTAACCCTTAAGAGCGCAAAACCTGTACTGTTTTTGTCTATTTTGCATGTTGAAAAAATAAAATAAAAATGAGAGAATGATAGTGTTGCAAAGTGTTTATTTTGCGTTTAACCAGGTGGGAGGCGTTATATCCTCATGAAAGATATTTATGCTGTTATATTGGCTGCCGGAGCAGGAACGCGGATGAAGTCAGACCGGGCCAAGGTTATTCATGAACTGTGCGGAAAACCTATGATTAACTGGGTAATAGATGCCGTTAAGGCTGCGGGAATAGATAATATCATTGTAGTTACAGGACACCAGGAGGAACGGGTCAGAGCCTGTATAACAGAAAATGTGGAGTTTGTTTCCCAACCTGAACAACTGGGAACAGGGCATGCGGTTATGCAGGCAAAACCGCTGCTTCAGGGTAAAAAGGGCACCTGCCTCATTTTATGCGGAGATACTCCTTTAATTACGTCCAGGACAATAAAGCAAATCATTCATGAGCATACCGAAAACAAAAGGGCAATGACAGTTTTAACGACCATTTGCGAAGATCCTGAAGGCTATGGAAGGATAGTCAGGGATGATTCTGGCAATGTAACCGGCATTGTTGAACACCGGGATGCCACTTTGGAACAGCTTCGGATAAAAGAAATCAACACTGGAATATTCTGCTTTGAAACCGAATGGCTGCTGGAATCCCTTGAGAACCTGTCAAATCAGAATAATCAGAATGAATATTACCTGACCGATGCAGTATCGTTTATCGTTAAGAATGGCGGCAGGGCTGGTGCCACAGCTTTGGGCTGCACTGATGAAACGGCGGGAATAAATGATCGAGTCCAGCTTGCCTGGGCGCAGAAGATTCTGAACAGGCGGATAATAGAGGAACATATGCGTAACGGGGTTACCTTTCTTGATCCCGACAGCTGCATTGTCGAGTACGGCGTGGAAATAGGAAGGGATACTGTAATTTATCCGCTGACAATTCTTGAGGGGAATACAAAAATAGGCCGGGACTGCGTAATAGGCCCGAACTCAAAGATTACCGACTCGATTACCGGGGATAATGTAACGGTTTTAAATTCAGTAGTCATCGAAAGCTCAATCGGCGACAAGACAAAGGTGGGGCCTTTTGCATACCTGAGGCTAGGAAGCTGTATAGGCAGGAATGTTAAAATCGGCGATTTTGTTGAGGTTAAGAAATCGGTAATTGGTGACCATACAAAAGTATCACATTTAACATATATAGGCGATGCCGAAATCGGAAAAAATGTAAATATAGGCTGCGGTGTTGTTGTGGTTAACTATGACGGTCAGAAGAAACACAAGACCATTGTCGGAGACAACAGCTTTGTCGGCTGTAACGTAAACCTGGTCTCGCCGGTGGAAGTAAAGGCAAATTCTTTTATAGCGGCCGGCTCAACAATAACCGAAGAAGTGCCCGAGTATTCCCTTGCAATTGCCAGGAGCCGTCAGACCATTATTCATGACTGGGTAATACGTAAAGGAAGGCTGCGGGAGCAAAAACCTGAAGAGTAATTTTACGGAGGTTGTTATAAAATGAACTTACACGGTAAAGACATCAAAATATTCGCAGGCAACTCGAATATAGAACTTGCTGAAGAAATTGCCGCAAAAATCGGTTTGCCTCTTGGTGCTTCAAATGTAGGACGTTTCAGCGACGGGGAAATAGCAATAAGCATCAACGAAGTGGTGAGAGGTTCAGATGTTTTCATTATCCAGTCAACATGTACGCCGGTAAATGATAACCTGGTGGAGCTGTTGATCCTGATTGATGCGCTGCGAAGGGCTTCAGCGGGCAGGATTACCGCCGTCATGCCGTACTTCGGGTATGCAAGGCAGGACAGGAAAGCCAAGGCAAGGGATCCCATTTCTGCAAAACTTGTAGCCAACCTTATAACCACCGCAGGTGCAGACAGGGTTTTAACAATGGATTTGCATGCAGCCCAGCTCCAGGGTTTCTTTGACATACCCCTTGATCATCTTTTGGGGGCACCCATCCTTGCTAAATATATAAACGAGAAATTCGGCAATGCCGATGATCTTGTTGTTGTTTCACCTGATATCGGCAGCGTTTCGCGTTCGAGAAAATTTGCCGAGAAACTTGAAGCTCCCCTTGCCATAATAGATAAACGCCGCCCGAAAGCAAATGTTTGCGAAATAATGAACATAATCGGGGATGTCCGGGAGAAACGGGCAATACTTGTTGATGACATAATAGATACCGCAGGCACAATAGTTGGTGCTGCAAATGCATTGGCCGACATAGGCGCGAAAGAGGTATATGCCTGCTGTACCCATGGCGTTTTGTCAGGGCCGGCAATAGAACGTATCAAGAACTCTCCCATCAAGGAACTTGTCATGCTGAATACAATACCCCTCAGGAAGGAAAAAAGGATAGACAAGATTACCGTTCTTTCGGTTGCCGATGTTTTCGCGGAGGCGATTGAGCGCATTTATGGCGATATTTCCATATCAACACTGTTTACGCAGCAATAAAAAACCGTTGAAGCAATAAGTCAACGGGTATGTTTTACATGCCCGTTGATTTTTTATGTAATTAAATAAAAAGCTGTGGTATACTTCATATTGTAAAAGGAGGAAGATGAATGTTTGTTATTGCAGGTCTTGGCAATCCGGGCAGACAATATGAGGGAACCAGGCATAATATAGGCTTTGAATGCGTTGATTATATATCCCTGTTTTATAATATACCCTTTAGAAAATTGAAGTTCCAGTCTGTTCTTGGTGAAGGTTTTATACAGGATGAGAAAGTTCTGCTGGTCAAGCCTCAGACATATATGAACAACAGCGGTGAAGCCCTGAGGGACATTGTAGAATTCTACAGGCTGGATCTTAGCAGGCTTATAGTAATATATGACGATGTTGACCTTGATTTCGGGACAATACGGATCCGTCCCCGGGGAAGCGCCGGCACCCATAATGGTATGCGTTCTATTCTCTATCATATCAGGTCGGAAGAGTTCCCCCGCATCAGGATTGGGATTGGCAGACCTAAACCTCCGCAGGATCTGGTATCTTTTGTTTTAGGCAGACTGAATGACGAGGAATGGAAGATAATGGCTGAAACAATAAAAAAAGCGGCCCTGTCTGTCCAGGAAATAATTACACACGGAATTGAACAGGCTATGAGCAAGTTCAACGGAAAATAGTAATCCTGGGGTTGTATCAATGAATAATAGAAGGTTTTATAACTGGGATAAATTTTATGAAATTAATAAAGATATTCTGGAGGGTTCCAGTATTTCAATCATCGGCCTTATGGATGCCCAAAGGCACCATCTGGTCCATTCCGTTATTGCCCGCACCGGGAGAAAAGCACTGTATATCGCTGCAAATGAGTTACAGGCGCGTGATGCATTCAGAAGTTTTGAAAGCCTGTCCGACGTAAGGGTATTCCTTTTTCCGTTCAGGGAAACAATGCTCTATGATGTGGAAGCGAAAAGCAATGATCGTGCCCATCAAAGGATAGGGATTCTTGATCGTATTCTGAGGAAGGACTACGATATTGTTGTTCTGTCCTGTGAATCACTGCTGGACATTTTCATGCCGCCCGCAGATTTTTCCGGAAGCAGGCTGTCACTGAAGACAGGGGATACGGTAGACCTCGAAAGGCTCACATCCGAACTGGTCAGAATGGGTTATGAGAGGGAGGACGAGGTACAGGGTCCTGGCCAGTTTACAATAAGGGGCGGTATTATAGATATTTTTCCGATACAGCTTGAAAATCCTGTAAGAATTGAACTGTTTGATATTGAAATAGATTCGATACGCATGTTTGATCCTGAAAGCCAGAGATCCTTTCAAAGCATTACGCAGTTTGATATCCTTCAGGCAAAGGAGTTCATCTTTACAAGGGATCATGCCTCAAAGATAGCCGACAGGGTGGAGCGTGAGCTATCCGGCGTTTTATCCGGAATAAAGGATAAGGAACTTGCCGGGACACTTAGGAAAAACTTCGGTGTATATGTTGAGAAACTGAAAAACGGTGAATACTTTGCGGGTATTGATAAGTTTATCCCGTACTTTTACGAAAACAGGCATACAATTCTGCACTATACAGACGGGGACGAACTGCTGTTTGTCGAGGATGTGCCAAGGCTGAGGCAGAGGCTTGTAAATGTTATTGAAGACTACCACAGGCAGTGTGAAGTCCTCATGGATAAGGGAATGGTCCTGCCCGGTTCCTTTTTGATGTACCATGATCCCGGGGACATCCCTGGACAGCTTGCCTTAAAGCAGACTGTGTACCTTAACAGCCTTGATGAAAGTGAGACGCTTACGTCTGTAAAAAACATGTATTCCCTGCGCGGATATAACATTGAACCGTACAGGGGACACATGGAAGAACTGAAAAAGGACCTGAGAGCCTGGGTTGACAAGGGGTACCAGGTAACAATACAGGCGCTTTCGGATCAGAGGAGGGACGGGCTGAAGAGCCTGCTGCAAGATGATAATATCCGTATTCTGTCAGAGTATCCCGAAAGCGACATACCCTGCGTTGTGATAAAAACCGGACGGTTGAGAAAAGGGTTCGTATATCCTGATATAAAATGGGCTGTTCTTTGCGAAAGTGATATTGTCGCGGGCAAAAAATCAAAAGCCGGCCCGCAGATGCATGGCGGAAAGAAAATAAAGGTGTTCACCGATCTGACGGTTGGGGATTTTGTTGTTCACCAGACCCATGGAATAGGAGTTTATAAGGGAATAGAAACCCTTACCGTTGACGGTACGAAAAACGAATATTTAAAGATTGAATACCGCGACGGCGGCCTGTTGTACATCCCCACAACCCAGATGGATCTTATTCAGAAGTATATAGGAACCGAAGGGAAAACACCCAGGATAAATAAACTGGGCGGAACCGAATGGGCAAAACAGAAGAAACGGGTAAAGGAATCGCTGAAACAGCTTGCCGAAAGTTTAATCCGCCTCGAAGCCGAACGTGCCGCAATAGAAGGTTATGCGTTTTCACCGGATACTGTCTGGCAGAAACAGTTTGAAGAAGCCTTTGAGTGGGAAGAGACAGAGGACCAGCTCAGATGTACCGAAGAGATTAAAGCAGACATGGAAATGAAGAAACCGATGGATCGCCTGCTTTGCGGAGATGTGGGCTACGGCAAGACCGAGGTGGCGCTGCGGGCTGTTTTCAAAGCTGCAATGGACGGAAAACAGTCGGCTTTCCTGGTTCCTACAACCGTTCTTGCATCACAGCATTATGAGAACTTTAAAAAACGTTTTGAACAGTTCCCGGTAACGGTTGAAATGTTAAGCCGGTTTCGTACCGACAGCGAGCAGAGGAAGATTATCAGGGACCTGAAATCGGGACGCATTGATCTTATTGTCGGTACGCACAAACTTTTTAACAAGGAAGTGCGCTTTAAGGATCTTGGCCTTCTGGTCATTGATGAAGAACACCGTTTCGGTGTTGAGCAGAAGGAGAAAATAAAAAGCATGTATCCTAAAGTGGATATATTGACGCTGTCTGCCACGCCGATACCCAGGACACTGCACATGTCGCTGACCGGCATAAGGGATATAAGCGTAATACAGCAGCCCCCGGAGCAAAGATACCCGGTTCAGACCTATGTACTTGAATACAGTGAGGATGTTGTTGCAGACGCAATCAGAAGAGAGATTTCAAGGGACGGCCAGGTGTTTTACCTGTACAACCGCGTGAAGGGGATACAGGCAAAAGCAGCCAGGCTGCAGGAGATGCTGGGCCAGGTAAGGGTAGGTTATGCCCATGGCCAGATGAGTGAACGGCAGCTTGAAAATATTATAACATCTTTTATCAATAAGGAATTCGATGTGCTTGTATGTACCACAATTATCGAGTCGGGAATAGACATGCCTAATGTAAACACGATAATAGTAGAGGATGCAGACAGGCTTGGCCTTGCCCAGTTATATCAGCTCAGGGGCCGGGTGGGGCGTTCAAACCGCCTGGCTTATGCATACCTGACATACAAAAAGGACAAGGTGCTAAATGAAATTGCGGAAAAAAGGCTTAAAGCCATCCGTGAATTCACCGAGTTCGGCTCAGGTTTCAAAATAGCAATGCGGGATTTGCAGATAAGGGGCGCAGGTAACCTTTTGGGTCCCGAACAGCACGGTCACATGGAATCGGTTGGTTATGACACGTATGTGAAACTCCTGGATGAAACAGTCAGGGAGTTAAGGGGCGAACCGGTGAAAGAGGAAGATATTGACGTAACTGTTGATATCAGGGTGGATGCGTACCTGGATTCAGGATATATACCCGATGAACAGGCAAGGCTGGACATGTATAAGACCATAGCCGCCGTTGAAACCGATGATGAGGCCATGGACGTATATGATGAACTTATAGACAGGTACGGCGATGTTCCCGAGGCGGCGTCGAACCTTATTAAAACCGTCCTGGTAAGAAAACTTGCCGCGAAATGCGGTTTCAGTATTGTCAAGCAGAAAGGCGGCGTAGTGCTGCTGTATTTCAGGGAACAGGCCGCACTTCCGCTGCCGCTGCTGTCGAAACTGATACAGTATCAAAAAGGAAGAGTTATGTTTTCAGCGGGCAAAACACCCTACCTGTCATACAGGGTGGAAGGCTTAAGCCCGGCTGAAATACTTGACAATATTAAGATTTTGTTACAGATAGTTCATAAATTGCAGTCCGAACAATAATTGATTATAATTAAAGTATCTGAACAGTATCTGTTAAAACTACATTGCTGGCAGAACTGAATAAGTTTTGATATTGCTTTCTCTTGTCCGGAATATCCGGCTTTCTGCCGGACAGAAGGGCAATACTCAGCCACATTTGTTAAAGGTGGATTATTAATGAAGAAGATAATGACCATTGTAATCATTGCAACGGTTATAGCGGCAGGAATTATATATTATATACTGGATTCACAAAGTTATGTCGCCAGGGTCGGCGGCCAGAGAATCAGGAACCATGAGTATATTTTCTTTCTCCGTACTCAAAAACAGGTAACCGAGTCTGAAGCGGGTGTAACAAGTGAGCAGGAGATAAGGGAGCTTTGGGAGACCACCGTTGACGGTGAGGACCCCGTGGCAATAGTTATGAACCAGGCCCTTGAAAACGCGAAGGAATTTAAAGTGCAGCTGATTATGGCCGATCAGGCAAAATTCAAATTAACCGATTCTGAAAAAAAGGAAATTAACCAGTATCTGGACAACTGGCTGCAGAATGAAGAGAACAGGAATTACGTAACAAACGGCATAGGCCTGACCATTTCTCAGTTTAAGGACATAATGATGAAGTCTCAGCTTATAAGCAGGTTTTCCTACGACTTTATGCAAAAGAACAGTAATGCGGATGAAGTATATGTTTCGGATGAAGAGGCAAGGGAATACTATGACATGAACAGGCAGAACATGGATGATGTAACGGTCAGGCATATTCTGATTTCAGTCGATAAAAATATGAACAGCGAGCAAAAAGCCGAAAAGGAAAAACTTGCCGATGAGTTGTTAAGAAGAATTGAGCAGGGTGAAAACATGACCGAACTGGTCGGGGAATACTCCGAGGACCCTGCTGCAAAGGAAAATAACGGAGAATATACCTTCAAATATTCGGAATCCTATGCCCAGGAGTTCAAGGACTGGGCTTTTAATGCAAAAGTCGGGGATACCGGTATTGTGGAAACCCAATTTGGATATCATATAATGAGGCTGGAACACAGGACAAGTTTTGAAGACAAGAAAGAACTTGCAAGAAGCGAGCTGAAAGCGTCTAAACTGAACGAGTATTACCTGAATAAGGTAAGGCAATGGTTAAACGATCCGGATTTTAACCTGGTCAAAAATGAAAAAGTACTTAGCAAAATTACAAGGAAAACCTTCGGAAAATAGCCTGTCAAATATCCTCCATCAACCCGGACACTTCATACTGAACCACCTTTTGCCTTAAGTCTTTTATATTTGGTATGTCTGCATAAAAACTACAGGATCTATTCATAATAAGAGCGTAAGATTTCTTTAGGTTGAAAGGAGGCATAGACCTTGAAGGCGACTGGCATCGTTAGAAGGATTGATGATTTGGGACGCGTTGTAATTCCCAAGGAAATCAGGCGGACTTTAAGAATTCGTGAAGGCGATCCTTTGGAAATATTTACCGACCGCGAAGGCGAGGTAATTCTGAAGAAATATTCCCCCATTGGCGAACTGGGTGATTTTGCATCGGAATATGCTGAATCCCTGCATAATACAAGCGGACATATTGTATGTGTTGCAGACAGGGATTCAATCATTGCCGTATCAGGTGCATCAAAGAAGGAATTCCTTGAGAAGCCGTTAAGCAGTGAGCTTGAGAAGATTATAGAATCAAAAACCACATTTATAGCACCTTCTGCCGATTCTGCGAAAGTTACGATTCTTAGTGATGAGTCAAGCGAAAAATATACATCCCAGGTTATTACACCCATAATTTCAGAAGGTGATCCTATCGGAGCCGTAATGGTTTTATCAACCGATCCCAACGCTAAGATGGGTGATGTGGAAGAAAAGCTGGCCCAGTCGGCTGCAACATTCCTTGGAAAACACATGGAACAATAAAAAGAGAGCCTTGCCGGCTCTCTTTAAAAAAACCGAAAACCTTTCAGATAATCAAATCTCTTCGGAAACTTCTTTTATTACCACAGGCAAATGCCTGTTTCTTTCACTTTCAGGATGGCTTCTATGAAAAAGAAATCACCGTATATAATGCTTTTATGAATTCCGCTGTTGTATGATTCCGAGCCATTCTGCAAAATGGAATCGGTATGGCTTGTCCAGTCACAGTGTTCTTTCTCCAGCGACTTCAGGATTTTCAGTGCTGTGTCCAGATAAATCTTCTTTTCTAAAGAGGGAACATGCCGGGATATTTCAATCATCCCGCTTGCAGCAATGGCTCCGGCGGTTGTATCGATGTATACCGGCGTATCGGGGCTTCTGAAGTCCACAGCCGGGATATAACTGTCCTGGATACAGGACGAAAAATAATGGGCGACTTTTTTCGCAATATCCAGGTACTGTTCCTTCCGGGTATGGGAATAGGACAGTGCGAAACCGTAAATTGCCCAGCTTTGCCCCCTCGACCACGAAGAACCAATGCCGTATCCCTGGCCGCCGTAAGTTCTGACAACCTCTCCGGTATTAAGGTCATATTCAATAATGTGAATGGCTGATCCGTCGGGACGGATTACGTTTTCAGCAGTCTTTCCGGCATGGGCTTCAGCTATGAAGCGATAGCGGCTGTACCCTGTTTCTTCCGAAGCCCAGTACAGTAACGGCAGGTTCATCATCGTATCTATTATTGACCAGCCTTCACGGTCTTTGCCGTTCCATGCGGTGATGAAACCACCCCTGATATTGAATCGGGACGCCAGGTGGTTTGCGGCAATCAACCCCCTGATCCTGGATTTTGGGTTGCCGGTGAGCCTATAGTTTGCAACCGATGATATATGCCACATAAACCCTACATCATGGTGCAGTCCCTCGAAACTGCCGTCAAGCCCGAACAGTACCCTGTCCAGACGAAGTTCGGCTCTTTCGGCTATTTCCCTGTATTTTTCATCTCGTGTTCCCATATACATCAGCCACATTATTCCGGGCCAGAATCCATTGGTCCACCATGCCGGGTCTTCTTCAAACCTGTCGTCAAATCTGCCGGTAACGGTTGTATAGGGTATTTTGTCACCAACATGTTCGGTGATCCTGCTCATCTTGTTTTTGATTTTTTCCCAGACCGAATCAACCCATTCCCTGTCATGTACCGCTATATCCAACACGATGTTTACCCCCTTGTCATAAGGCACTAAGCAAAAATTACTGTTTTATTATACCATGACTGAAATGCCAATGGTATCATGGTTTTGTGCCCTGGTTTAATATTCATCCATTTTTAGCCTCTTGCATGTTAAATACCATTCCAGTATAATTAGTTTATCGTGCTAGACGGGGAGGTAGCGGTGCCCTGTACCTGCAACCCGCTGTAGCAGGGTCGAATTCCTGCCCGAGGCATGCATCTGTGAAATCAGGGCCCTGATTAAAGGGCAATGAAGATTGGGTCTTGCGCAATTCAAGGCTGTGAACCCCGTCAGGTCCGGGAGGAAGCAGCGGTAAGCAGTTATCTGGATGTGCCGCGAGGGTGCCTAATCCGAGCTTTTTGTCAGGGTACCGTTCGTAGCTGTATGTCGACGGCAGGTGCACGATACATATCCATTATCCCTGTCTATCAGTTACAATCCTGTAAAAAACCTTCATTAACTTATCAAAGCCGATTTCATGAACTGTTTCCGGATTTTTCTACATGGAAAGTATTTAAATTCTGTATATTTATTATTTAAAATGAATTAATTTCCACAAGTTTATGTAATATTTTTTGATTAAATTGTTGTGAATTTAACAAAAAAGGCCGATAAAACATTATGAATGATTATATGAATATTATCGGGCGGTAAAATAAACATGAATAAAAATACAAAAAAAGTTTTACTTGTTGTGTGTTTATTTCTTTTTATTTTTGCCTTGATATGGCTTGCTGTTTCCCATGCAACAAGCAATTCTCAAACTGCTTTCTACCGACGGTTTACAGGCGCCCTGCTTTTGTCACTGCTGATAGTGTTGTTTATTTCCGTCATATTCCTGGCAAGACGCTATAACAGTTTAATCCGTGGACTTGGCGAATTTCTCAAAGCAATGGCCGATACAGACAGCGGTAAATTTCTTAGTGAAAAAAGAAAGAAAAATATATTGCCCGCAAGGTTTGATGTTGGCCATGTAATAAGCGAAATATCAAGGGATGTTCAGAAACATGTACAGGAGCTGAATGAGCGTACTGCCGAACTGGATCAGAAAAACGCCAGCCTGAATAATGCATATAAGGAGCTTGAAGCATCCTACTCCCGGTTGCAGACACTGATGGAGCAGCTTAACGAATCGGAGCAGAGATACCACTCTCTTGTAATTAATATTCCGGACATCGTCCTGACTCTTGACAGCCTTGGAAATATAACTTACGGAAACAGGGCATGCAGGGATGTTTTGAATTTCAGGCGCCATGATATTGTAGGGAAACCGTTTCAGTACATAATACAGGATTGTTATGCTGATTCTTTCGACTATGAAGAGCTTAAGAGAACAGTCCGGGAAAAAGGCGAATACCTGATGCAAATCCCGCTAAGGAGGAAAGACGGTACGGTAATCCAGACCGAGATTAAATTCACGCCCGCCCTGGAATCCCCGCAGGGCAGCATACAGGCTATTATACGTGATGTTACCGAGCAGAAAATGATGGAGGACAAGCTCCTTGAAAACAACCGCAGACTGAAGATAATAAACGGTTTCAGCCATAAGATTGCTTCGGCCATGGAACTGCCTGACATATACAAAACCTGCGTGGCAACATTAACGGAATTATTGGGTTTTTACGGCGCCGTGTATCTTGTCGCCGAAAAGAAAGACAGGTTTTACCATGTTGTTGAGTACTCCGGGGAATATTTTGCCGGGCAGGGCATTCTGAAATGCTTTTCCCATATTCATCGCAATACGGGTTCTTTATACAGCGAATGTAAGGACGGTATGGTTCTGGACTTAAAATCATTTACTGAACTTATTGATAAGGAACAGGGAAGTATTCCCCATGCTGAAGCGGTTTATCTCCAGGAACTGAAAATGGGAGACACCGGTAAAGGACTTATTATTGTGGTTGCGAACAAGGTCCTTCTGCCCGAGGAATTGGATATTTTGCGTTCCATTGGCAATACCACCGCCGTTGCCGTTGAAAATGCAATGTATCTTATAAAATCAAAAAGCAGTTATGTTGCGACCATTGATGCACTTATTGCAGCCGTGGAAGCAAGGGACCAGTATACAAGGGGACATTCGCAGAGGGTGTCGTCTTTTGCTGTTAAAATAGCCGAAGAAATGGGAATGAACAAGGAAGAGGTGGAAGAGCTTCGTATTGCGGGCATACTGCATGATATAGGGAAAATCGGGATAAGTGACAGAATCCTGTTGAAGAAGGGCCCTCTTACGAAAAAAGAGTACGAGGAGATTAAGAAGCATCCTGCAATCAGCAACAGAATCCTTTATCCGATCGGGTTGTCGGACAGAATACTGAGAGCGATAGCATTCCATCATGAGAGGTTTGACGGCAGAGGATATCCGTTTGGATTAAGCAATGAAAGCATCGGAATTGAACCGCAGATAATAGCCGTGGCAGATGCCTTTGATGCGATGACTTCAAAAAGACCCTACAGGGATCCACTGTCGGTAGAAGAGGCCATAAGGGAGCTTGAAGATAATAAAGGAAGCCAGTTTCATCCCGAGGTTGTTGATGTTATGCTCAAAATTCAAAGAAATAATTCGGGTTTCATTATGTGAAGCATATTTTACAGGTTTTCGCAGGCAGATCCAATTTTTATTGGCAATCATAAATTTGTATGTTATAATCATAAAGGTTTTTTAAAGTCCATGGGACTTTTTTGCTATAACCGATAAATCTGCTTTGTTACCTTTGATGTAAAATGGATATAATTACTTATTGACAGCTTGCATATAAATCCGATTGTTTGCTTAAAGGCATGGGATCAAGCAGATTAACATATAGAATTTAATATTTTAGCTTAGGAGGCCAGCATAAATGAAATCAAAAGTAGAAAATGTGGAGAAGAATGTTGTAAAACTGACAATTGAAGAGGATGCAGAGCATTTTAATGAAAGCCTTAAAAAAGCATACCAGAAAAACAAAGGAAGATTTTCAATACCCGGTTTTAGAAAAGGCAAGGCTCCGATGAACCTGATTGAAAAGTACTATGGAGAAACCGTGTTTTACGAGGACGCATTTAATATAATCTGTCCTGATATTTATGAAGAGGCGCTCAGGGAGCATAACATTATTCCTGTGGACACACCCGAACTGGATATTGAACAAATCGGCAGGGACAAGAACCTGATATTTACTGCGAAGGTTACGGTCAAACCCGAGGTTAAATTAGGCGAATACAAGGGACTCCCCGTGGAAAAGGAACAGGTTGATATTACCGACGAGGACGTTCAGAAAGAGCTTGAAAAAATCCAGGACAGGAATTCAAGGCTTGTTTCGGTGGAAGACAGACCGGTTCAGGACAAGGATATAGTTAATATTGATTTCGAAGGATTTATTGACGGCGAGCCCTTTGAAGGAGGTTCAGCAAAGGGATACACGCTGGCGGTTGGTTCGAACACATTTATTCCCGGTTTTGAGGAGCAGTTAATCGGAGCTTCGCTGAACCAGGAACTGGATGTTAATGTTACATTTCCCGAAGATTATCACAGTGAAAACTTAAAAGGGAAACCTGCAGTATTCAAGGTACGTATTAATGAAATAAAATACAAGGAGCTTCCTGTGATAGATGACGAATTTGCCCAGGATGTGAGCGAGTTTGACACCTTGGAGGAATACAAGGCCGATCTCAGAAAGAAACTGGAAAAAGAGGCCCAGGAAGCCGCTGAACGCAAATATGAAAACGAGCTTGTAAAAAAAGCGGTGGAAAACGCAGAGGTTGATATTCTCGATGTAATGGTAGAACGCCAGATTAACAATATTCTGCAAAGGCTTAATATGAGTCTGGCTTACCAGGGACTGGATCTGAACACCTATATTCAAATGATGGGAATTGACGAGAAAACATTGCGTGAAGACTACAGGGACAGGGCTTATGAGGAAGTAAAGACCCAGCTTGTGCTGGAGAAAATTTCCCAGGCTGAAAAAATTGAGGCCACAGACGATGAAGTCGAGGCAGAGATAGCCGAAATGGCCAAAAAATACAATCAAAATGCCGAGGATTTCAAGAAACATTTACAGAATGACGATATAGAATATATTAAAGATACTATTATTACAAGAAAAACTATTGAACTGATGAAGCAGAAACCCTGAAAATAAACAGGGCCGGCTGGTTATGCAAAAAATACCTGGAGGGCATTGACGGGTAATTTTGTTTATTAAGTCAGCAACCGGGGAAATTTATATAATACTATTGTAAATCGAACCATAATTGTACGGTCCGGAAAATCAGATCATGTTGAAAAGGGGGATGAAGTATGCCGCTTATACCTTATGTAATAGAACAGAGTAACAGGGGAGAACGTTCATATGACATTTACTCCCGTTTGCTGGAGGATAGAATAATTTTCTTGAGCGACGAGGTTAATGATGTAACAGCAAGCCTGATAGTAGCTCAAATGCTGTTTTTGGATGCAAAGGATCCGGACAAGGACATACAGTTTTACATTAACAGTCCGGGGGGCTCAGTATCAGCAGGTCTTGCCATTTTTGACACAATGCAGCATGTAAAAGCCGATGTATCCACGATTTGCGTAGGCATGGCAGCAAGCATGGGCGCATTTTTGCTTGCTGCGGGAACGAAGGGCAAACGTTTCGCTCTGCCCAACAGCACAATAATGATACATCAGCCGATGGGCGGTGCAAAAGGGCAGGCCACAGATATAAAAATTCACGCAGAGTGGATTTTGAAAACAAAGGATAATTTGAATCGCATTTTAAGTGAAAAAACCGGGCAGCCTTTGGAAAAGATCCAGCGTGACGTGGAAAGGGATTACTTTATGTCTTCATGGGAGGCAAAAGAGTATGGGATTGTTGATGAAGTTATGGTACCAAGATAACGAGGTGAAGTTTAGTGTCAAGATATGAAGAAAAAAAACAGCTTAAATGCTCTTTTTGCGGAAAGACTCAGGAGCAGGTCAAAAGGCTTGTTGCAGGACCCGGTGTCTATATTTGCGATGAATGTATAGAACTCTGCTCTGAAATAATTGGGGAAGAGTTTGAAGATACAGGTATGGATATACAGCTTGACGAGATTCCGAAGCCCATGGAAATAAAAAACATCCTCGATCAGTACGTTATTGGGCAGGAAAAAGCCAAAAAAACTCTCGCAGTTGCTGTATACAACCATTACAAGAGAATAAACTCCGAACTGGCTGCAAATGACGTGGAACTGCAGAAAAGCAATATCCTGATGATAGGTCCTACCGGTTCGGGAAAAACATTTCTCGCCCAGACACTGGCTAAAATATTGAATGTACCTTTTGCCATAGCGGATGCAACGTCACTGACAGAAGCCGGATATGTCGGAGAAGACGTGGAAAACATACTGCTGAAACTTATCCAGGCTGCAGACTACGATATCGAACGGGCTGAAAGGGGCATAATTTATGTGGATGAAATAGACAAAATTGCCCGGAAGTCCGATAACCCTTCAATAACACGTGACGTCAGCGGCGAAGGCGTACAACAGGCCCTGCTGAAAATACTTGAGGGTACCGTAGCTTCGGTGCCGCCGCAGGGAGGAAGGAAACATCCGCACCAGGAGTTTATACAGATAGACACTACAAATATTCTGTTTATTTGTGGGGGAGCATTTGACGGCCTCGATAAAATTATTGAAAACAGGATCGGCAAAAAAACAATTGGCTTTGGTGCCACAATAGAAAGCGGTATGGAACGCAGGAAAACGGTCGGGGAACTGTTCGAGCAGGTAACACCGCAGGATTTATTGAAGTATGGCCTGATACCTGAATTCATTGGCAGGCTTCCGATAGTTGCTTCGCTGCATTCACTGGACAGGCAAGCACTGATAGATATTTTGACGAAACCGAAAAATGCGCTTGTGAAACAGTATAAAAAGCTGTTTGAAATAGACGGGGTTGAGCTTGTTATGGAGGAAGACGCCCTGCACGCAATTGCGGACAAGGCTCTTGAGAGAAAGACCGGTGCAAGGGGTCTGCGTTCTATCATGGAAGAAATCCTTACAGATGTGATGTTTGAGATTCCATCGAAGAAGAATGTTGAGAAATGCATAGTTGACAGGGAAGTAGTGCTTTCAGGGCGTGAGCCCACCCTCATTTTCAATGATGCGAGGAAGGCATTGAACCCGCCAAAAAAGAAGAAGCAAAAGGAAAATATTGATTCTGCATCGTAAAATCCGGCCATGGCCGGATTTTCTTATGCGGAAAGATACTGCTTTGTTTACGGATATAGATATCGTGCGAATGCCCGGAAACAGTCGCTGCGTTTGCAAGAGCTGTGCGGTTCAGCTCGGGCAAGCCGAAATTTGAAAAATGCATATGAAACGAATATGTAAGCAGCATTTTTGCTCCGTTGGCTTGCTTATCCTCGCTTCTTTTCGCCTATCTCTAAGCTGCACTCCGCTGAAAGTTTCCTCGTATTTACATGATATCTGCAAATTCCTGATCTGATATGGCAAAGAAAGATATCGTGTGAATGCTCGGAAACAGTCGCTTCATTTGCAAGAGCCGCGCAGTTCAGCTCAGGCAAGCCAAAACTCGCAAAAATGCTTTAGAAAAAATATGGCAGGTAGCATTTTTGCTCAAACAGTTGGCTTGCTTATCTTCGCTCTGACTGCGCGGCTCTAAGCTGCATTCCGCTGAAAGTTTCCTCGCATTAACACGATATCTCCAAACACTTGATCCGTAAAGAATAGCTATCGTGTGAACGCCGGAAACAGCCGCGAAAGATTGAAAATTACCGAAAAATATAGTATTATAGAACATGGGTTCGGTTCATCACATATCAGGCTGACGCATAGCTGAAAGTAAATGATTAAACATGGCACATAAAGAATAAATTATACACAGAATAAAAGAGTGAGGTGTACAAATGAAAAAAATCAATAACAGTTACGGGAATGAAAGCATAACATCTCTTAAGGGAGCTGAACGCGTCAGACTGCGACCCGGTGTTATATTCGGTTCAGACGGCATTGAAGGCTGCCAGCATTCCTTCTTTGAAATCCTTTCGAACTCAATAGACGAAGCCCGTGAAGGTTTCGGCAAGGAAATAAAGGTAATACGCCACCGCGATTTGTCGATTACCGTGGAGGATAAGGGACGTGGTGTTCCCCTCGATTACAATCCCATTGAGAAGCGTTATAACTGGGAACTGGTATACTGTGAACTTTATGCAGGCGGGAAATATAATAACAACAGCGGTGAAAACTATGAGTTCAGCCTTGGCCTGAACGGTCTTGGCGCCTGTGCAACCCAGTACAGTTCAGAGTTTATGTTTGTCACATCTTACAGGGACGGATATAAATATTCACTTGAGTTCAGAAAAGGCGAAAATGTAGGCGGCCTGAAAAAGGAAAAGGCAGATTATGAGCATACCGGTACTACAACATACTGGAGGCCCGACCTCGAGGTTTTTACCGATATTAATATCCCCGTCGAGTATTACAGGCAAACATTGAAAAGACAGGCCGTGGTTAACCCTGGAATACGGTTTGTATTCTTTGACGAAGAGTCCGGAAATACCGAGGAATTCTTTTACGAAAACGGTATTGAGGATTATGTGAAGGAGTTGTCGGGCGACAAGGGTTTTACATCGGTCCAGTTTTATGAAACATCGGTGAAGGGCCGGGACAGGGAAGACAAGCCCGAATATAAGGTGAAGATTCATGTTGCCTTTTCGTTCAGCAATGAAATAAATGTACTTGAATACTACCACAACTCAAGTTTCCTGGAATACGGCGGAGCACCCGACAAGGCTGTCAAAAGCGCTTTTGTTTACGAGATTGATAAATACCTCAGAAACAATAACAAGTACAACAGGAATGAATCGAAAATAACCTTTGCGGATATCCAGGACAGCCTTATATTCGTAAGCAGCTCCTTTTCAACCATCACGAGCTATGAAAACCAGACCAAGAAGTCCATAACAAACAGGTTTATCCAGGAAGCCATGACCGAATTTCTGAAGGAGCAGCTTGAAATATACCTGATTGAAAACAGGGACGAAGCCGAGAAAATCGCTGCGCAGGTACTGGCAAACAAGCGCAGCCGGGAATCTGCCGAAAGAACACGTATAGATGTAAGGAAAAAACTCAGCGGCAAGGTGGATTTTGCAAACCGCGTGAAGAAGTTTGTCGACTGCAGAACAAAAGATATTTCAAAAAGAGAACTGTATATTGTTGAGGGCGACTCTGCCTTAGGGTCATGTAAGATGGCCAGGGATGCCGAGTTCCAGGCAATCATGCCTGTCCGCGGTAAAATCCTGAATTGCCTGAAAGCAGACTACGAAGTTATTTTCAAGAACGAAATAATAGTGGACCTGTTAAAGGTTTTAGGATGCGGTGTGGAGATAAAAACAAGGCATAACAGGGATCTCAGCACATTCAGCATGGAAAATCTCAGGTGGGACAAGATTATCATCTGTACCGATGCCGATGTGGACGGGTACCAGATACGCACATTAATCCTTGCAATGATATACAGGCTTATGCCCACCCTCATCCGTGAAGGAAAGGTCTATATTGCTGAATCACCGCTTTTTGAAATCCGCTGCAGGGATAAGACATGGTTTGCATACAACGAAAAGGAAAAGAATGATATATTGAAAAAGCTGAAGAATGAAAAGGTGACAATTCTGCGTTCAAAAGGTCTGGGTGAAAACGACCCGGATATGATGTGGCAAACTACAATGAACCCTGAAACAAGGAGACTGATAAAGGTTGTTCCCGACGACGTGGAGCAAACACAGGAGTTTTTCGATATCCTTCTTGGGGATAACCTGCAGGGCAGAAAGGACTACATCAGCGAACACGGCCACGAGTACCTGGATATGCTTGATGTAAGCTGATTAGGTTAAACCCGGTCTTCAGCCGTCCGGAAATATTCAGAAGTGAGGATTAAACATGAAATTTACAGAACAAAAGATTGTTGAAACATTAAAAGTGAATTATATGCCCTATGCAATGAGTGTGATAGTTTCCCGTGCGATTCCCGAAATAGACGGGCTGAAGCCGTCGCACAGGAAACTGTTGTACATGATGTACAAGATGGGTTTGCTTCACGGTGCAAAAACAAAATCTGCAAATGTCGTAGGGCAGACAATGAAACTGAATCCCCACGGAGATATGGCAATTTACGAAACACTGGTAAGGCTTACAACCGGGAATGGCGCACTCCTGCATCCTCTTGTCGAGTCCAAGGGTAATTTCGGGCGTGTTTATTCAAGGGACATGAAATATGCCGCACCGAGGTATACCGAGGTTAAACTTGCAGAAATCAGCGCTGAATTGTTCAGGGATATTGACAAGGATACGGTGGATTTCACGGACAACTACGACGGGACAATGAAAGAGCCGGCATTGCTGCCGACGGTTTTTCCGAATATCCTGGTTAACCCGAACCAGGGTATTGCCGTGGGCATGGCCAGCAATATCTGCAGTTTTAACCTGAAGGAAGTCTGTGAAGCGACGATTTCGTATATAAAAAATGACAACATAGACCTGATGGATTATTTAAAGGCTCCGGATTTTTCAACCGGAGGGGAACTGATCTTCAACGAGAAGGAACTGAGAAGCATTTATGAAACCGGCAGGGGAAGTTTTAAAGTACGTGCCCGGTACAAGTTTGACAAAAAGAACAGTTGCATTGAGATATATGAAATTCCTTATACCACTACCTCGGAAGCAGTTATTGATTCCATTACCGATCTTGTCAAAAACGGCAAAATCAAGGACATAACCGATATCCGGGATGAAACCGGTCTATCCGGACTTAAAATTGCGCTGGACATTAAACGCTCGGCCGATCCGGATAACCTGATGACCAGGCTGTTCAGGCTCACGCCCCTTGAAGACAGCTACGGATGCAATTTCAATGTTCTTGTAAACGGCAAGCCGCAGGTGATGGGAATAAAGGGGATACTCGACTGCTGGATTGAGTTCCGAATGATGTGTATCCGCAGGCAGACAGCCTTCGACATAAAAAAGAAGTCCGAAAGGCTTCATCTGCTTGAAGGGCTGTCCAAAATCCTGCTTGATATTGACAAGGCAATAAAAATTATCCGCGGCACAGAGAAGGAAGAACAGGTTGTTCCAAACCTTATGAAGGGATTCGGCATTGACCGGGCCCAGGCGGAATTCATAGCCGAGATAAAGCTAAGGAACCTGAACAGGGAATACATAATAAAACAGACATCAAACATGGAATCCTTACGGGAAGAGATTGCCGATCTCAAGGATATATACAACAAGGAATCAAGGGTACTGGACATCATATGCAGCCAGCTGAAAGAAGTGGCGAAAAAGTACGGACAGCCCCGGAAAACGGGAATAATAAACGAGAAGCATATTGAGGTGGTTACCGAAGAAGTACTGATAGAAGATTATAATGTCAAACTGTTCCTTACCGAGCAGGGCTATCTCAAGAAAATACCCCTTACCTCCCTGAGAGCTTCAGGCGAACAGAAACTTAAGGAAGACGACAGGATAATACAGGAGATTGAAGCAAGGAACAAGAGCGACCTCATACTTTTCTCGGATCAGTATGTGGTCTACAAGCTGAAAATTCATGATATCAATGACTGCAAGACTTCGATGCTCGGCGAATACCTTGAAAACATCCTTGAAACCAGCCCCGGTGAGAGGATATTGTATATGGTCGCCACCGAAGACTATTCGGGCTATATGCTCTTTTCATTTGAAAACGGGAAATGTGCAAAAATTCCGCTGTCAAGCTATGAAACAAAAACAAACCGCAAAAAACTTGCCAATGCTTACTCGAGTGAATCACCCCTCTGCGATATCCGTTTTCTTTCCGAAGACAGGGAACTGGTTGCTTTTTCAAGCATTGACAAGGTGCTTGTTTTCAATACTTCAAACATTAATCCGAAGACCACAAGGAACTCCGCCGGCGTTCAGGTGCTGAAATCCAAGAAGGGAAGCATCATGACAGCAATTAAGGAACTCCATGAAGTAAATTTCAGGGATTTTGACTACTACAGGACCAAGAACATTCCGGCTGTCGGATGCTACCTTAAGGATGAAGACAGGGAGGAAAAACAGGTGGCAATGTTCTGAAAAGGAAAGGAGAAAAGTTATGAATGTTATTGATGCAATCCTAACAAGAAGAAGTATCAGGAAATTCACAGGCGAGGTTGTTTCTGACGAACAGGTAAATACTCTGTTAAAAGCAGGGTTTCAGGCACCTTCTGCGCATAACCTCCAGCCATGGCATTTCATTGTTGTAAAGGATAAGGAAACCCTTGAAGAGATGGCTGCAAATCATCCATATGCGAAAATGCTGCCGCAGTCGGGCTGTGGAATTATCGTATGCGGGGACTCCAACAGGGAAGCAAGGGTTGGTTTTCTGGTGGAAGACTGCTCAGCGGCCATACAAAACATACTTTTGGCGGCCCATGGGATTGGCCTTGGGGCCGTATGGTGCGGCATCTACCCGGACACAGACAGGACCGCTGAATTTTCAAGAATTCTGAATCTGCCCGGGAATATAATACCTGTGGGCCTTATAGCTGTAGGATATCCTGACGAAGAAAAAGCACCGCAGGATCGCTTTGACAAAACCAAAATCCATTATGAAAAATGGTGAAACAACCCGGAGCCTGCGTGCAGGACAGGAAAGAGCGGAAGGCCATGTATTTTAACTTATCAGCGTGCGGCAGAAGCCAGAAGTTCTTTCAGTTTTCCGCTGAGATTCTGAATTTCACGGATTGCAGCATTAAGCTCCATCATACGGTTGTTTTTGGTTTCAATTGTTGCAAGGACTTCCTCGGTGGAAGCGGAGTTCTCTTCCGAAATACTTGCCACGTTTTCAATCTGGCGCTGAACTTTTTCAAGCTCGCTTGTAATCCTGTTGTTTTTTGAATACCCTTCTTCGATTGCATTATTGGTCATATCGGTAGTATTTTTAATTCCCTCAAAATACTCGGATATATGTTCAACGAGCTTCTTGCCCTCAACTGTTGCCTTGTCACCCTGTTGAACCGTTTGCAGTGCTTCTTCGGACATTTTGAAAATATCCTCTGTTATCAGGGATATATTTTTCGCAAGCTGCGAACTCTGTTCTGCAAGTTTTCGTACCTCGTCGGCAACCACAGCAAATCCCCTGCCATGCTCGCCGGCACGGGCCGATTCAATGGCAGCGTTTAATGCCAGGAGGTTTGTCTGGTAAGAAATATCGGATATGCTTTCAAGGAATGTATTTATCTTTTCCATGCCGACTTTCAGTTCGGATACAGTTGTGACCCCCGCACTGATTGCGCGGCTTATTATTTCTATCTGTTCATTCAGTTCGCTGATTCTCTGGTAACCTGTATAAACCTGGTTAATCATGAGGTTTGAGTTTTCGGAAATGGTTCTGAAAGTTTCGTTGGACTCGTGAACAATGCTTAGCGTTGAATTCATTGAGCTGCTTACCTGGTTCACGCTGACTGCTTCTTCCTGTATAGCTTTGGCCATTTCCTGCATCGAAACCGTTATCGTTTCACTGCCTTCGCTTATCAAATCTATGTTTTCGGTAAAAGCTTTTATGTTTGAATCCAGCGTATTGGTGCCTTCTTCTATATTCTTCATTGTATTGTTAAGGCTTTCAAGCAGGCTGTCGGCCTGTTTTCTTTCTGCGTTCGCTTCGTCCAAAAGCTGGCGGCCACATTTTGTGAGAAAATAAAGCAGGACAATTGCCCCGTTGTAAAGGATTACGCTTGTAATGAAACTATGCAGCGCGTATTCCTGCCCTGTAACATTTTCTGGTACTATTATATATGAGCCTATAATCAGGGCATTCATTGACAGGCTGAAATAAATCAGAAGTTTTCTGTTAAAATATAATGCTGCTATTGTCGTAGCAGCCACAATCAGGTAATGATTCGACAAACTGAAAGGCCCGACAATAAAAAGAACACTGGCCATAATGCCAGGTATCAGTGCAAAAATGAAGCCTTTCACATACTTGTTGGTCGGAAGGATATAATTGACAACTGCAAGAACTACTACAACAAACCCCCTAAGGATGGTATCAAGTCCTTCTTTAAAACCGTTTGCCAGTAAATCTGGCAGAATAACCAGTAATGACACTATAATTATAGTGATCATACTAACCTTGTTAACACGCCGGATATTATAGTTTTCATTCATTGAGAAGGTCCCTCCGTAAGATAAATATGTCTGCTATATATACATAATATAATAAAATTACAGCAAAACAAAGTATATTTAAGGCTTTGAGAAAAATTTATATGATCCGGTAACTGATGGAGTAGTTTCAGAACCAAATGTGATTATCCATGAAATCAGTGCGAATTCGCTTTTCAAATGAGTATCAGGCCGATGATGGAAAATTTTTCAGAGGTTGTGTCACATATGTTTGACTTCTCTAGAAGGGTGGCGGAAAAATTTTCATCCGGCTATTGACATGTGTTATTATTGCATATATAATATTTACAATTACCTGTACTTTAGTACGCTATCACTTTATCGAGGTGAAGTAAATGAGACGCTGGGATATATATACTCCTGAGGGAATGCAGGATATTTTGTTTGGTCAATGCCTTTTTAAAAGAAACCTGGAAAACTGGATAAGGGATCTGTTCATTAAAAGCGGGTACATGGAGGTGGAAACTCCAACGGTTGAGTTCTATGATGTTTTTTCGGGTTCACAGAATCTAATCCCCCAGGAGGACATGTTCAAGTTCACCGACCCCCAGGGCAGGATCCTGGTTTTAAAGCCTGACATGACAATACCTGTTGCAAGGGTTGCGGCCACTAAGCTGAAAGAGAATTTATGGCCAGTTAAGGTCTTTTATATCGGCAATACTTTCTCATACAATGAAATGGGAGGCGGAAAGCAAAAGGAATATACGCAGGCAGGGATTGAAGTGCTTGGAATAAGCAGCCCCGAGACTGATGCAGAGGTAATATCCCTTGCTGTCCAGGCACTGAAAAATACCGGCATAGAAGAATTCCAGATTGATATCGGCCAGGTTGACTTTTTCAGGGGGCTTATGGAGCAGTCGGGCATGTCAGAGCAAAAAGCCGAGGAAGTAAGGGAGTTAATAGACAAAAAAGACTTTGTCGGTGTGGAGCAGCTGGTGAACAGGCATTCAATCGACAGCGAACTGAAGGAATTAATTCTGAACCTTCCCCGATACTTTGGTTCAACCGATGTTATAGACGAGCTGGCAAGGAAAAAGGTCAGCGGAAAGGCGCTGAAAGCACTGGATTACCTGAAAAAGGTACTGGAAATTCTCAATGACTGGGGTTTTGGGAAATATGTTTCGGTTGACCTTGGAATGGTTCAGAGCCTGAATTATTATACGGGAATTGTTTTCCGCGGTTTTACATACGGTGTGGGGTATCCTGTTTTAAGCGGAGGACGGTACGACAACCTTGTCCGGAAGTTCGGGAAAGACTGTCCTGCTACGGGTTTCTCGCTGGGGATCAATATGGTTATGATGGCCCTTGAAAGGCAGGGTAAGCTGCCCGATCCGCCTCAGGCAGGCTATTATGTCATATATCACAGGAATGCAAGAAAGAAAGCCTTTTCGGTAGTGAACGAACTGAGACAAAACGGTGAGACGGCCGAACTGGATATTGCATCAATGGATATAGAAAAAGCCAAAGCGTATGCGAAGAACAAGGGTATAAAAAGAATTATAACCATAGACAGAGACGGCAATACCGATACAATTGAAATCAATAAATGAAAAATGGGATTTTCGGAAAGAAGGGGTTCAATGAGATATCTTACCATGGCTCTTTCGAAAGGACGTTTGGCTGAGCTGTCGATAGAGCTGCTTGAAAAGGCGGGTATTGATTGCACCGAGTTAAAACAGAAAAGCAGAAAGCTGATCTTTACCGATGAAAAGAATAAAATACGGTTCTTTCTGGCAAAGCCTGCCGACGTTCCAACCTACGTGGAATATGGAGCTGCAGACATTGGTATTGTGGGTAAGGACACATTGCTCGAAGAGGGCAGAAACCTTTATGAGGTACTGAACCTAAAATTTGCAGCCTGCAAAATGTGCGTCGCCGGTCCGAAAGAGCTGGAGGGCAGAATGGACAGCCTGACCATAACAAGGGTGGCGACAAAATACCCTGAGGTTGCGAAGGAATATTTCAGGCATAAAAGGCGGGAATCGATAGAGATTATAAAACTCAGCGGTTCTGTTGAACTTGCTCCGCTGGTGGGGCTTTCGGAGGTCATAGTGGACCTTGTTGAAACGGGCAGAACATTAAAGGAAAACGGACTTGTAGTACTGGACACAATTGCAGATATCAGCGCAAGACTTATTGTGAACCGTGTGAGCATGAAAATGGAAAGCGAGAGAATCAGCAGCCTGATTAATAATTTGAGAAAGGAAATTGAGAGAAACGGATAAAGGAGGCGCATATAATGAGAATCTTTTCTTCCTCGGGGGAGGATATTAATTCGCTGGTAAAAATATTAAGAAAAAGGGAAAGCGGCGAGCAACCCGAGGTTGCCGATACTGTAAGAGAGATAATTAATGAGGTCAGAACAAGAGGAGACAAGGCCCTTTTCGATTTTACAGAAAGGTTTGACGGGGTAAGGCTGAAAAGCCTTGAAGTAAGCAGGGAGGCTGCGAAAGAGGCATATGACTCGCTGGAACCCGCCCTTCGTTCAACAATAGAAAAAGCCTGTGAGAATATCAGGAAATTCCATGAAAAACAGAAAGAGAATTCATGGTTTGAAGCTGAAGAAAACGGTATTATTGTCGGCCAGAAAATAACACCCCTTGAACGTGCGGGGGTATATATCCCTGGTGGCACAGCGCCGCTGCCTTCATCGGCTTTAATGAACATTATTCCAGCAAAGGTGGCAGGAGTCAGGGAAGTAATAATGACAACGCCGCCCCGTGACGGAATTTTGCCCGATCCTGTAATCCTTGCCTGCGCATATATTGCCGGGGTGGACAGGATTTTCAGTGTAGGAGGGGCACAGGCCATTGCCGCAATGGCATATGGCACCGAAACAATACCTAAGGTTGACAAGATAACAGGCCCGGGAAATATCTACGTTGCAACAGCCAAAAAGATGGTATACGGTGTATGTGATATAGATATGATTGCAGGTCCGAGCGAGATACTTGTCATAGCTGATGAATACGCAAAACCGGAATATGTTGCTGCCGATTTGCTGTCCCAGGCCGAGCACGACGTTTTAGCTTCGGCAATACTTATTACCGACAGCAAAAGCCTGATTGAAAAGGTAACAGGCGAGATTGAAAGGCAGGTCCGGAAACTGTCGCGAAAAGAAATCATTGAAAAATCACTTGAAGACTACGGGGCCATTGTTCTGGCATGCTCCCTTGATGAAGCGGTTGAAATATCAAACCTGATTGCTCCCGAGCATGTTGAGTTAATGGTAAAGGATCCTTTCTCCCTACTGGGCGGTATTAAGAACGCGGGGGCAATATTCCTCGGCGAGAATGCGCCGGAGCCGTTGGGAGATTATATCGCCGGGCCTAATCATACTTTGCCCACAAACGGCACGGCAAGGTTTTTCTCTCCGTTGTCGGCAAGCGATTTTGTAAAAAAATCCAGCATAATATCATATTCGAGGGAGGCTCTCAGGTCTTTATACAAGGACGTGATACGGTTTGCCGAAGCGGAAAGCCTTGATGCCCATGCAAATTCTGCACGCATAAGGTTCGGGGAGGATATTGAATGAGCAGGTTCTGGAGTGATACCGTAAGGAATATTTTACCATACGTACCCGGTGAACAGCCGCAGGATAAAAAATATATCAAGCTGAACACGAATGAAAACCCGTATCCTCCGTCGCCGAAGGTTATTGAGGCGATAAGGAAGGAAATCGGCAGTGATCTGAGGCTGTATCCCGATCCTGAGGCATCTTTGCTGAAAGAGGCATTGGCCGGGTTTTACCGGGTCAAACCCGGTGAAGTGTTCGTCGGTAACGGTTCTGACGAAATACTTGCCTTTTGCTTTCCGGCATTTTTCAATCCGGGTGACGTTATTACGTTCCCTGACATTACCTACAGCTTCTATCCCGTATATGCGGAGCTGTTTGGAATAAGATATGAGACAACTGCCTTAAACAGCGATTTTACCGTTGATTTGGGCAGTTTTCCCGAACATGCTGATGGTATCCTGCTTGCAAACCCGAATGCCCCGACGGGTATAGCTGTCGGCCTGAACGAGATTGAGGTTCTGCTTCAAAGGAATTCCAACAAGCTCGTTATTGTAGATGAAGCATACGTGGATTTCGGGGCCGAATCTGCAGTGCCCCTGGTAAAGGATTACGATAACCTGTTAATTGTCCAGACCTTTTCCAAGTCAAGGGCGCTGGCCGGGCTGAGAATAGGGTTTGCCATCGGTAACCGGGATTTAATCGAGGCCCTTGACAGGGTCAAAAACTCCTTTAATTCGTACACGCTTGACAGAGTAGCGATAAGGGCAGCAACTGAAGCAGTAAACGATAAGGAGTATTTTGCCGAAATTACAGGCAGGATAATAAAAACAAGGGAGGAAACTGCGAAAAGGTTAGTATCGCTTGGCTTTAATGTTCTGCCTTCCAGGACCAATTTCCTGTTCGTTTCCCACGACAGGCTAAGCGGCATGGAGCTTTATTCAATGCTCAAAAATGACGGTATTCTTGTAAGGCATTTTAACAGGAAGGGGATTGAAAACTACCTTAGGATAACCATCGGAACCGAAGAGGAAATGGAAGCCCTGGTTGAAAGGTTAAGCTGTTATGTCAAATCGGTATAGGCCCCATGTTTTTACTTCAGAAGGCAATATTGCCCCTTTGTGCCGGGCAGGAATTTTCTTGCGAAATTCCATCCTGTAATATATTGTATAGATATGAAAGGGGAGTAAGAAATGCAAAGGGAAGCTGAAGTCACCCGAAAAACTTCGGAAACAGAGGTTCACGTGAAACTCAATATCGATGGTTCGGGCATTGCAAAAACCGATACTCGGATAGGCTTTTTCGATCATATGCTTACCCTGTTTGCCAGGCACGCTTTGATGGATATTGAAGTTGTGTCGGATGGTGACCTTTTTGTTGACACTCACCATACCATTGAAGATACCGGTATTGTAATAGGCCAGGCAATTTCAAAGGCCCTCGGCGGCAAGGAATCGATAGTAAGGTACGGAACTGCGTTTGTTCCAATGGACGAAGCCCTTGTGATGGTGTCGATGGACCTCTCATCAAGGCCGTACCTGCATTTTGAAGTGGAGTTTCCGGGTCAGAAAGCAGGGGACATGGATACCGAAATGATTGAGGAGTTTTTCAGGGCAGTATCGGTACATGGCGGTATTACACTGCATATCAAACTGATACACGGCAAAAACAATCATCACATTGCCGAGGCAATTTTCAAGGCTTTCGGGCAGGCACTGCGGAAAGCGTGCGAAAGAGATGACAGAATAACAGGGGTGCTTTCAACCAAGGGCGCACTTTAAGCATGCCGGGGGCAACTGCTCTTTTGACATGCTTTTGCCGTATATCCCTGTTTCTGAGTTGAATAACATATTACCATGGTTTTTACCATGGTTTCCTCCACTGCACGTATCCGCAATACGTGAAATGGAAACGAAACAGTGAATATTGAAATGTCGGGTGGTTGAATATGATAATTTATCCTGCAATAGATATCAAGGAAGGGCGCTGTGTGCGACTGTTACAGGGCAGGTTTGACGATGTTACCGTTTACGGGGACGACCCTGTGCAGATGGCTCAAAGGTGGGTATCATCGGGTGCGAATTGGCTGCACATTGTGGACCTTGACGGTGCCCGCGGCGGGACTTCGAACAACAGGAACATAATTCTTGAAATAGTGAAGAAATTTCCGGTTTCGGTGCAGACCGGCGGCGGAATCCGTACGATGGAAGACATTGAGCAAATGGTAAGCGCCGGTGTTTCCCGCGTTATACTGGGAACGGCGGCGGTCAGAAACCCTGCGCTCGTAAAGGAAGCACTGATGAAATATCCCGAAAGGATTGCCGTTGGTATTGATGCAAAGGACGGAAAGGCAGCCGTTGAAGGATGGGAACAGGTGAGTGAATATACGGCGGTTGATTTTGCAAAGAGGATGGAACAGCTTGGCTGCCGTGTAATCATATACACCGATATCAGCACTGACGGTACCCTGTCAGGACCGAACCTTAAAGCAATGAAAGAAATGATTGACAGTGTGAATATGGACGTAATAGCTTCGGGCGGGGTAAGTTCGCTGCAGGATCTGAAAAACCTTAAATCAATCGGTGCTGCCGGTGCTATAACCGGGAAGGCAATCTACACCGGGGCATTAGACCTTTCCGAAGCGCTGAAACTGTAAAAACGGAGATATATCATTACACAGACTTTAAAATCATAATACATAAAAGAAAGCAGGAGCAAATCTCCTGCTTTCGCTTATTTTTTATCCTTGTTTCTGATTTCCACCCTCCTGATTTTGCCGCTGATGGTTTTCGGAAGTTCATCAACAAACTCAATTACCCTCGGGTATTTATAGGGTGCCGTAACTTTTTTCACATGTTCCTGCAACTCAACAACAAGCTCGTCGGAAGGAGTGTATCCCTTTGTCAGAACAACGGTGGCTTTTACAATCTGGCCGCGGATTTCATCCGGAACGGCGGTAATTGCGCATTCCAATACCGCAGGATGCTCAAGAAGCGCGCTTTCCACTTCAAACGGACCAATCCTGTAACCGGAACTTTTGATTACATCATCTGCCCGGCCTACAAACCAGAAATACCCGTCCTCGTCCTGCCATGCCATGTCGCCTGTGTGATAAAAACCGTCGTGCCATACCGATTTGGTGAGTTCTTCATCACGGTAGTATCCGTTGAAAAGCCCGACGGGTTTTTTCCTGTCGGTCCGGATTACTATTTCTCCTTCTTCACCCGTTTCGCATACGTTACCGTTGGAATCGTGGAGCTCAATCTCGTATCCTGCAACCGGTTTTCCCATCGAACCGGGCTTTGGTTCCATCCATGGCAGTGTTGCAATCACAACGGTCATTTCTGTCTGGCCGAACCCTTCCATTAACCTGATCCCGGTGGCATCATAAAACTGCCTGTATACTTCCGGATTCAAAGGCTCGCCGGCAACAACGCAGTATTTAAGGCTGCTGAAATCAAAGGCCCTGAGGTCTGCCTTAATAAAGAAGCGGTATATGGTCGGTGGTGCACAGAATGTGGTTATCCTGTATTTCTCAATCATATGCATGAGCTCGGCGGGCTCGAACTTGTGATTGTAGTCGTAAACAAAAACCGCACTGCCGCAGATCCACTGGCCGTACAGCTTGCCCCATACGGCTTTTGCCCATCCGGTGTCGGAGACGGTAAAATGCAGCCCGTTGTTCTGAACGTTCTGCCAGTATTTCGCTGTGACTATATGACCTAACGGATAGGCAAAATTATGCTGAACCATTTTCGGCATCCCGGTGGTTCCCGAAGTGAAATAAATGAGCATTATATCTTTAATCGTAGTGTCTTCGCTGCCCGTCGGTCTTTCAAACGTATCCGGGAAGTTTACGAATTCGTCGCGGAAAGTGTGCCATCCGTCACGCTTTGCAGACAGGCATACCCTTGTCTTAAGGGTGGGTGAATCGGGAACTGCTTCATCTACGTTATTCATGACCTCTTCATCGTCAACGGTGACCACCATTTTTATGCTTGCGGCATTATTGCGGTATTCAATATCCTTTTTCGTCAGCAGGTGGGTTGCGGGGATTGCTATTGCACCCAGCCTGTGCAGTGCAAGTATGCAGAACCAGAACTCATAGCGCCGCTTCAGTATCAGCATTACGAGATCTCCCTTGCGAATGCCAAGGGATTTAAAGTAGTTTGCTGCCTGGCAGCTGTATTTTTTCATATCGGCAAAGGTAAAAACTTTTTCCTCGCCTGAGTCATTGCACCAGACAATGGCTTTTTTCCCGGGTTCGTTTTTCGCATATTCATCAACAATATCGTAAGCGAAATTAAAGTTTACAGGTACCTTTACGGAATAATTTTCTATAAAGTCTTCATACGAAGTAAACTCTGTTTTTTCAAGAAATTTTTCTATCATATGCCAGTCTCCTTTGGTTTAATTGATATTACAGGATTATTGCAAGAAATTCAGCAGGCTGATTGTCAAGAGCTTTCATGCCATGGGGCAGGCTTGAGTCAAAATAAAGGGAATCGCCCTTGTTCAGTATAAATTCCTTGCCGTCGATGACTATCATAAGAGTGCCCTCCACCACGTAATTAAACTCCTGGCCGGGGTGGGAATTCATTGAAACCTCTGCATTGCTGTCGGGCAGAACGGTTACCAGGAAAGGCTCGGCTTTCTTGTTAATGAAATTGTAGGCGAGACTTTGGTATTTGTATGGCGCCCTTCTTTCCACCTGCATGCCTTTTCCGCTTCTTACAAGCGAATAACGGGTAAGCCTGGGTGATTGTCCTGTAAGAAGTTCGGTCAGATCAACTTTAAACCGGTTCGCAAACTCATTCAGAAAACCTATGGGAATATCCTGGGCTGCGTTCTCATATGCAATGTAAACTTCGGTTGGAACGTTCAGCATGGAGGCTGCTTCTTCATACGAATATCCGGCAATTTCTCGCAGTTCCCTCATGCGTGCCGCTATCATTCTGATTTGTTCTGACACATCAAACACCTCTTATCCGTATATTTTTACTGAAAACGGGGAAATAACATTATTTCCCGTCGTTTAAATACCCCTGTACATCAATCTCATACCGGGTGCTGCATCCCGGCCGGCAGACCGTTGCATAAAGCAAATGCAAAAAATGTTTTATTTTGATTGTAAACTTAATTTACAGGTATTACAAGCTCCAATCTTCGATTTTTTAAGGAAAACCGGTTGAGAAATAAACAATCGGATGATATAATAAGCATATAGAACAGTTCATGTTCCTGAAATGTCCGAATAACCTATAATTTTGAACCTACAGATGACATACGGGAGCCCGGTGTTTTTATTAGGAGCACAGGCCTCAAGTTAATTCCGGCATCAGTACAAGGTACTGGTGAAACGGCGGAGGAAGTGTAAATAATAAAACAGGGCACCCACCTGGCTAATGGCTAGGTGTCAAAATATAGGGAAACGGCATTTTGGGGCATGGATGGTCAGTAAACATCCATAACGGATGATCTGATATCAGATACGATGGCCCCGGGTCTTTCTGACCGGGGTTTTTCTTTTCTTTGCGGTCAGGATTGCCAGGCCCGATTTTTTATCATATTAAGTGAGAACAGCCATATAATTATTTTAGAACATGCTGTCGGGATGATTGAATTGAATCATGCCATAAGAACAAGCCGGTATCGGAGAAGTGTTCCCGGCTATTCCTCGTATACCAGGGTCAAGAAAGGCAGTAACGGTGGGTCGGTGCTTGCCAGGAAAATAATCATCCAGTCATTGATCTGTTTGGCTGTTGTCTTCTCCGTGGTATTCCTTAAAAGCAGGACCGAAGATGAACTGCCGCGGGAAATTATTTCCTCGGTACGCATGTTCCTGGTGGAAAAACATGTATCAACAGAGGAACTGTACCGGACGGTGGAAGATGCATACAGGGAATGCGTGGATTACATAAAGGGAAGCGACTGATGAGGCAGGTACTGGTATATTTCACCGCTATTCTTATTCATGAATTATTCCATGTTTTTGCGGCACAGGTTCTGTTCAGGGAAGAAATTGATATTGCTTTGCTGCCTTCAGGTTTCTCGGGAAGATGGAAGCGGTTTCAGCCGGAAAGGTGGGTACAGTGTGTCATATGCTCTTTCGGACCTGTTGGGAATGTTTTTGCTGCCGTAGTCTCAAAAGTCTTTTTGCCTGAATCGCAGCTTAAGACAGATTTCGTAAAAGCCAACCTCTTTATTGGTGTTTTTAACCTGATACCGCTGTATCCCATGGACGGGGGAAGTATTCTGCTGATACTCCTGTATAACAGGGTCGGAACGGATAAAACCTTAAGAGTGATGAAAAAGTTAGGTTTCTGGTTAAGGATTCTGTTGCTTGCAACGGGGGTCTATATCATGATTGGCTATAAAAATCCCAGCCTGCTGCTGGCAATTGTTTCCCTGCCCGGAACGGGAAATATGAGAAGGACGGTGAAACACTTGAACCTTGATTCGCTGATACGTCGTCGGGAAAGAATCCTGAAAAAAAGAACATACCAGGTACGGGATATCCTGGTCATTAAGGATGTAAGCCTTGGAGAAGTGATGCTGCTTTTGGATTATGACAAGTACCATATAATACATATAGCGGATGAAAACCTGAATATACTTAAAGAAGTGACAGAGCAGCAGGTAATTGATGCAATTTTAATGCATAATGTAGGAAAAACCCTCGGTGAAGTTTTTTTGCCAGGGCAGTAAAGTCCCCGTCACCCGGCAAAAGGTGCGGGGAATGTTTTAAATTACTGTGCCGTGTGCCTGGCACACCGGTTACAGTTTTCCTATATTCTGAAGTATGGTTCGGGTGGCTTCCACTTTGTTCATCGTGTTTATATGAATACCGTCAACCCCGTTGTCCAGAAGATCACGTATCTGGTTTGAGGCGTATTCTATACCGGCTTTTTGCATATCGGGCGTATTGCCGTATTTGTCAAGCAGCAGAACCAGTTTTGCAGGCATGGATGCTCCGCACATTGAGGCTATTCTTTTAATCTGGTCGGCCTTGAAAATAGGCATGATGCCGGGCAGTACAGGACAGGTTATATTGTATGCTTTCACCTTGTCCATAAAATCATAGAAGATCCTGTTGTCAAAAAAGAGCTGGGTTATAAGAAAGTCTACACCCTCGTCAACTTTCTGTTTGAGATGGTACATGTCCTTGCTGATTCTTGGCGAATCCGCATGCCCCTCAGGGTAACAGGCGGCGCCTATGCAAAATCCGTCCTTCTTCCTGATATGCCTTATAAGTTCCGATGCATATGAAAACACGTTTTTGGAGAAATCAAAGTCAGGCATGTCAGCAGGCGGGTCACCTCGCAATGCCAGCAGGTTGTCAATCTTCTTTTCTTTCATTTGCCTGAGCATTGCATCAATTTCATCAATTGAATGGCCCACACAGGTAAAATGGGCAAGACTTTCAATCCCGTAGTCTTCCTTAATCCTGGAAGCAATCTCAAGGGTACGGCCTTTTTTGGAACCTCCTGCTCCATATGTAACACTGATAAAGTCCGGTTTCATTGAAGCAAAGTCCCCGAGCTTGTTCAGAATGGTTTCGAGCGGAGTATCAAGCTTCGGAGGAAAAATTTCGAAGGAAACCGTCTGCCTGTTATTTCTGAAAAAATCCGTAATCTTCATTTCCATAACCCTCTTCAATTCTGCATATTATATTTTATATAGCAGTGCCCGGGATTATATCCGGAGGATTTATTGTAATATAGTACTATAAGAATTAAATTCAGTCAAGTACAGTTAAAATAAAATCAAATTCATTTAAGTATAATTAAAATTATTTTGCCCGGTGTAAACCGGATTTTATTGGCCGTTAAAACTGAAAGTGCCCTGCATTTCATAATATATCAAGGCTGATAAAGGTAAGGGTATCGTGTGATGCAGGAAGCAGCCGTTTTATTGGCAGGAACCTGCAGTTCGGTTTTTCTTATTGCTGAAATAAAATGACGCCGTTGTAATTTGCTGGTTTTATTGCAAAAGGTACAGTATTTATGATAGAATTCATTTAAGATGACAGGAGGTTTAAACATGGGAGATATTTTTCTGGAGAAAATTGTACAGAAACGAAAAGATGCAAAGGATTATCTGATTATTGCAGGAATAATTATTGCTGCTCTTATACTGATGTTTTTTGCTGTTAACTTTGTCCCCGGCATGAGCCTGTTTTTCCTGGCCGGTATCGGGTACATTTCTTACCTGCTTATAACAACAAGAAATATTGAGTATGAATATGCAGTTACGAACGGAGATTTAGATATTGACAAAATAATTGCCCAAAGAAAAAGGAAGAGAATTTTCAGCGCAAACTGCAAGAATTTCGAGATAGTTGCAAAACTGAAAAGTCCCCATTTTTCAGAGCATTACAAGACTTTCAGGAACCAGATGGACTGCACCAGTTCTCTTAACAGCGACAATGTTTACTTTATAGTTCTGAACTATAAAAACGAGCAGACCGTTGTTTATTTTGAACCCAGCGAAAAAATGCTGAACAGCTTTAAAACCTTTATACCGCGGAAAGTATTCATTGATTGATATATAAGTATCTGCCGGATCATGTGGCAAAATACCGGAAATATACTGGATTTTTAGCAGTTATTCCGGAAAAATGACGCTTTGCGTCATTTTTTTATGCTTTTGTTCGGCATGACTTAAATTTCTTGAAGACATTTGGCGAAAAAGAATGTATAATTAGTTAAGAACAGTTCGACTTACTTTGATTTGCAAGTTCCGGCATATCTTTATCAAGACCTGTATACCCGGAGGGTTGAAATGAAAAAGAATATAATAAAGGATATAATTATATTTTTATCGTTGCTTGTTTTCGTAACCGGATGTGCAGCCGGTGCAGCACTGGTATATAATAAGCATTTCAGGCCGAATGAGGCTTTTGAAAGCTGCTATGACAGTGCTGATACCGTGCTTGTCATTGAAGGCGGGCAGATCATCGATAAAAACCCGCCAAGGATCGTGGAAGGGCAGATTCTTTTGCCTTTTGACACCGTAAAGGCACATTTTGATCTCTATATCTGGTGGGATGAAAATCTTCAGAAGGTTACAGTAACCACAAGCGACAAAGTAATAAAAATGGAAACCGACAAGCTAAATGCCTTTATCAATGATCAGCCTCTGGAGCTGAAATTCCCTGCCACGAAGATTGACGGCGTTCTGTACCTTCCAATCGAGTTTTTGTCATCCTTTTACAAGATCAATATAAGATATGACAGCCGTTCCAATGTAGTTATAGTGGACAGGCAGGATGCAATACACAGGATTGGATACCCTGTAAGTACCGATGCCGTGGTAAGAAAGGGAAGGCATATCAGTTATCCGATTATTAAGAAGTTTGACAACCCCGATTTGAACTCGGAAGATTCAAAGGTTTACGTTTTCGAGGAATATGACAGGTGGTACAAGGTAAGAACTGCTGAAGGCTACCTGGGGTATATTGAGAAAGAACATATTGTGATAAAATCCTATGAGATTGGGATAATCCCACAAATGATCAGGGAAAAACCCGCGCTCCCGCAGGGAAAGATTAGCCTTGTCTGGGACCAGATGTACAGCTCTACAAAAGCCTACCTTGAAAGAAAAAAGGAAGATGGCATCGACATTATGTCGCCGACCTGGTTCCAGGTTGCAAACAGGAACGGTGAACTGATCAACCGGGCCGACCCCCAGTACGTGGAATGGGCACATAAAAACGGGTACCAGGTCTGGGCACTGGTGGCCAACGATTTTTCGAATATTGATGATACCAGTGAAATACTGAACGACGGGCTGAAAAGGGAATACATCATAAAGCAGCTTCTTGCCTTTGCGGCACTGTACGAGCTTGACGGAATCAACATAGATTTTGAGAATATTTATAAAAGCGATAAAGACGTATATACGCAGTTTGTCCGTGAATTAACACCCCTGCTGAGAGAACAGGGGCTTGTTGTTTCTGTTGATGTTACCATACCCGATGGCAGCGATACGTGGTCGAAATGTTATGACAGGAAAGCCCTTGCGGAAACGGTGGATTACGTATGCCTGATGACCTATGACCAGACATGGGCGGGAAGCAAGGTCGCAGGCTCAACAGCCCAGTTGACATGGGTTGAGGAAAACCTGAAAAAGACGTTGAGAGAGGTTCCTGCCGAGAAGCTGCTGCTTGGTATCCCGCTGTATACAAGGCTTTGGGAAGAAACCACCGACGACAATGGCAAGGTTACTGCAAAAACGGGGAAAGCATTATCAATAAAGGCAGCGGAGCTTCTTATCCAGGAAAACCAGGCCATACCTTTCTGGGATTCCGAAAGCGGCCAGTTTGTAGTTTTCTTTGAAAAAGACAATGTAACATATAAAATGTGGCTTGAAAATGAATACTCTGTAAACCTGAAATCGTCCCTCGTTCATAAATACAATCTTGCCGGAACGGCAACATGGAGCCACAATTTTGCAAATGACAGGGTTTGGGATGTATTTGCCCTGAACCTGAAAAACACCACTCATTATGAAGAGTGGAGAAGCCAGTTCGCTTCCCTTGCCGAGTCAGGCCCCACAGAGTTCCTGCCCGCGCAGTGACGGCTTAATTCCTTGCAGGTAGACCTTTCTATGTGCTATAATATGGGAAAGATCCTTATTGAACAAAAACCGGAGAATATAAATGGAACAGTTGAGAAGCGGTTGGGATTTGTTTCTTTTGCCGAGGGAATGGCACAGGCGCCTGAATGAATCGCTGGTATCACTTGTACCTGGTTTTGCGGTGGTGGGCTTTTTTAATATACTTTGCCATTCAAGGTCAATACTTGTTGATTTTATATTGGGCAGTACTGCGAGTGTTTTTGAAAAGACACTTTTATTTATTATTGCCATATTTTTAATCGGCTTTCTGGATGTTTTCTGCTTTGCATGGCCGATTGCGGATTTGTGCAAGTACCTTGCCAAACGGAGCAACAAGTTTATCATGAAAGGCTTCAATATTATTCTGATGAAGTCCTATGCCTATTCGCACCTGGTATTTTATCCCGTTATACTGATAGTTAACCCCACCGGGTTTGAGGTGGAAAGGTTATACCAGGAGATTACCCCGGCAACGAAATTTGTTATTATAACGCTTTACGTGTGGGCATTATTGCAGGCTGTCATTCAACCGGGCATTCTGCTTCGTACAGTCAGCATAAAAAGCAAACTTGATTTGGGCGAAAAGATTCTTGTCGCCCTGGTAATGTTTCTTTGGATGAACCTTGAAGCCCAGGCGATAGGATATGTACTGGATTTGAACTATAATATGTTCGCAACGCTGTTTAAACTTGTATGAAAACAATGCCAGAAGATTCTGATAGTGAATATTATAAAATCGGGTTATGCAGCTTGTGAAAATGCCGCATTGAGAACAAGGTACTGCCCGATGCATGAAAGCCTTTCCGGCAGGCAATGGATTTGCCGGATTATGCACGGCATTTAATATTGCAATTTATAATGCCGCGTTTGTATGAAAAATAAATTGAAAAAACAGTCTGATCGGGGTATAATATATATTGAATGATATTGTGTCCCGATGGTCCAATGGATAAGACAGTAGATTCCGGTTCTACTAATGTGGGTTCGATTCCTACTCGGGACACCATAATACAAGCACAGGCATGACCTATTGCCTGTGTTTTAATTTATATAAATGCTTTTCGGAGATGATCCCAATGAACATATATTGCGGCGTGGACATGATAGAAATAAAACGTATAAAGGATTCAATAGAAAAACATGGAAAAGGTTTCATAGAAAAAATATTTACCCCGGAAGAGATAAATTACTGTGAAAGCAGGAGGGAACAGAAATACCAGAGCTATGCCGCAAGGTTTTCAGCAAAGGAAGCTGTGTCGAAAGCGCTGGGAACCGGTTTTTCCATGGGTGTTACGCTGAAGGGCATAGAGGTCAGGGTTTCTGAAACCGGAAAACCCTATATAGTGCTTTATAACGAAACAAAGGAGTTTTTCGATAAAATGGGAGGAGTATCGGTGGATATAAGCCTGACCCATACGAGTGATTATGCAACCGCATTTGCGGTGCTGCTTTGCAAATAATTGTACGGATTTTGCATGCGGAAAGAGGTAAAAGTCATGAAAAAACAGGTTTCGTTTATTCACTGCGCCGATGTTCATCTTGATGCTCCGTTTTCTGCCCTGGGAAAGGAGAACCTGTCCGGTGAGCGGCGGAAGGATCTGAAAAAAACCTTTGAGAGAATTACAGGGCTGGTGATGGAGAAAGATGCCGATTTTCTTGTAATAGCCGGTGATTTGTACGAGCATGAATATGTTGCAAGAAGCACAGTAATCTGGCTTAACGGGCAGTTTAAAAGGCTGGACCCGAAGCCTGTTATAATAGTGCCGGGGAATCATGACCCCTGTGTAAAAAATTCGTGGTACAGAAATTACAGGTGGAGTGAAAACGTACATATCCTCACAACAGAAAACCCCGAGTACCTGGATGAGAACCTTGGTGTATATTTCTACGGTATCGGTTTTGATTCGTTCCACCAGGCATGTCTTCCCGTACAAAAGCCTCCGCGCGTATTGCCCGAGATGATTAACATATGCATTTTCCATGGTACATTGGACCTGGAGTTTGCACAAAGCCCGTATAATCCTGCTGATTCCGATTACCTGGCGGGCCTGGGCTTTGACTATTATGCCGTCGGACATTTCCATACAAGGAATGAGGAGCATTCCAAAAAAGGCATAATAAACCCCGGAAGCCCGGAGCCCTTCGGGTTTGATGAACAGGGCGAGCACGGAGTTTATTATGTTAATCTGGCAAAGGACGGGGAGTTGAAAAGGGAATATACTTTTATTAAAACTCAGCAGAGGTCTTATCATGAGATAGATTTCAGCGTTGACGGCGCGGCAAATTACGGCGAACTTCTGGAAAAGATTGAAAAAACATTGGATTTGCATGATAAAGAGAGGGATATTTTCAGGGTTAACCTGACAGGGTGCATCAATCCCGACCTTCATATCGATATAAAGTCCCTGGCACAGCATTTTGAAGACAGCTGCTTTTCAATACAGTTTAATGATTACACCCGGCCTTCTTATGACCTGGAAGTGCTGGCAGGCGAAAAGAACCTGGCCGGCGTTTTTGTGCGGAAAATGAAAGAAAGAATGGAAAGTGCGGAGGGCGAGGAAAAACAGCTGCTTGAAAAAGCTCTTTATCTTGGCCTTGAAGCATTGTTTGAGGGTACTGTTGACATATCGGATTAAAAGGCGGTAGGGTTTATGAGAATAAGGAAATTACGGATTAACGGGTTTGGTAAGTTTGAAAACAGGGAGTTTGTGCTCAAACCGGGCATGAACGTGTTTTACGGCCGCAATGAGTCGGGTAAATCCACCCTTCAGTCCTTTATAAAGGGAATGCTGTTTGGACTTAAAGGCGGAAGAAGAGGAAAAGACGGTACCCCTGCACCTGTGAGGCAGTATAAGCCCTGGAATGCTGATGCATACGCGGGAACCCTTGAGTATGAGCTGGATAACGGAGAGACATATTCAGTTGTAAGAACTTTTGACAGGAACACCGTTACCGTTTATGACAGGTATTCGAATAATATTACCGGAAGTTTCCCCGCCGGCAGGGATGAAGGTGTGAAATTTGCCGAACAGCACCTTGGATTGTCGGAAGGCTGCTTCGAGCGTACGGTTTTTATCGGCCAGATGCAGAGTGTTTTAAACAGCGAAGGCAAACGGATTATAGCCGAAAGGCTTACGAATGTAAAGCAGACCGGGGATGAAGAGGTGTCGTTCAGGAAAGCGATAGATGCCCTGAAAGATGCACAGCTTAAATATGTAGGAAGCGAAAGGACAACAACCAGGCCTCTGAATATAATCAATTCCCTTTTGGAGGAGGCCGCTGAACAGGAGAAAGAGTATACGGAACTTCATAAAAACAACATGGATATGTTCTTCGAACAGGAACAGCTGCAGAAAAAAGAAGCAGAACTGAAAAGCCGGCTTAATGATTTGAACCTGCTCAGGGAAAGGCTGGTTAAAAAGCTGAGAAAAGAAGAACTCGGAAATATATGCAGCTCCCTTGACAGATGCCGTAAGGAGCTTGCTTTGATTGAAAGCAGCATTGAAGGCAAAAGGAAGGAACTGGACGATGCAATTGCCGAACTTAAAAAATACGAGGCCTTTGAAAGTTTTTCGAGAAACGATTCGGACGAGATGGTATCGGATTATACAAATTACAGGCATTTGCGCAGGGACATTGAGGAGCTTGAATCAGAACTTCGGGACATTGAAGAGAAAATAGGAAAATTTCAGGAAGAACTTCACCAGTACAGGATTTTTGAAGATGAAAAATCCCGAATGGATGAGGTTATCCAGGATGTACTGCAGTATAGCCGCGCCCGGGATGACAGTACCGATGGAAACAGCACACCCCGTTCATGGCTGAAAAAATATATTTCACTGGCAGGCCTTGTAACAGGCATTATTGTTATACTGCTGTCCTTCCTTATAACACCCCCGAATACCGTCGCTGCCGCGCTGGGTTTGGCAACTGCCGTTCTGTCGGGTGCATTTTTTATAGTATCGGTTAAGCATGCCAATAGGCAGACGGAAGAGATGGGGAGAATTAACCTCCAGAAACAGAAGCACTTGGAAAATGAGCGCCTGCTGAATTCATGGATGGAACAGGTGAAGGTTGATAATATCCATGATTTCATAAGGCTCAGAAACCTGTACGAGGACAGGAAAAGCAAACTGCAGGATTTGGTGGTAAACAGGCAGAAACTTAACGACAGTTGGAACAATAAGCTGACCGGCATCAGGGAATATGAAAACAGGATCCGGGGCAAACTTACCTCTGCAAATATTGATTCGGGAACCAACTTCAGTGAAGAGGATATAATGAAATGGCGTGAAGGCCTGGAAACCCGCATCAGTCTCGGGCAAGCAGTGAAAGACATCGAAACCGGGCTTTCTTCACTGGAACAGAAAAGGGAAAGCCTGTACAGGGAGGCGTCGGTTATGGCAGGCCGTGATATTGACCTGTTAACAGAACTGGAACAGGAAATACAGGCAAGAACCGCGGAACTTGAGGAGCTGGGAAAAGAACAGGCCGATGAGGCAGGTATCTTGGAGGATTTAACGCCTGAAGGCCTGGAACTGGAAACAGGGAACCTTAATGAGAAGATTGCCGGTATTGCATTAAGAATCAACACCCTTTCAACCCGTCTTGAAAACACGCCCGACGGGGATATGGTACAAAAAGCCCATGAAAGGGTCAGGATGCTTGAGCAGGAAAAGCAAAAGAAACTGTTTCTTGGTAAAGCGCTGGAAACTGCCATGGAAGTGCTTACCGAGGCCAGCCTGGATATACAGCGTGATTATTCGCCTTACCTGAACGAGGCTATGAGCAGTATTATTGCTGCAATAACCGGGGGCAGGTATAACGACGTAATGGCCGATGACAGCCTGACTCTTAATATACAGACGCCGGATACGGCCGAAAAGGTAATACCCGAGCAGTTGTCTTCGGGTACGGCCGACCAGGTGTATTTTGCCCTTCGCCTTGCCACCGTAAAACTTGTGGAAAAAGACGGCGAAACGCTGCCCCTGTTCCTGGACGAGCCCTTTGCCCAGTACGATGAGGAAAGGACAAAAAATGCGCTGTTAATGCTGAAAAATGAAAGCGATAACAGGCAGATTATCCTTTTTACATGCAAGAACCGGGAAGTGGAGCTCGTACGGCAGATCTTCGGCGACAACGATATAAATGTTGTAAACCTGTAAATAATATAACCCGGCACTTCAGTATCATCCCCTCTCTTGCTCCCGAAAGAGGGGATTTTTTCATGCCCGGAATGCTGCGTTTAGCCCGGCAATATAAAAATCACGTCCGGAAACCGTTTTTTCAATACCTTGAAATTTCAGTTTAACTCTTCGCATTACCGCTGCTGCCGGCACCGGTTGAAATGAAAAAGCAGGATTTGGTATTTCCAGGATGTTTCTGCAGCTTTATAATGCGCAGTCTTTAGTATAATTACGCTGTTTACTTGAAAAACTAAAACCGGATTAAGGATGCAGCGGATAAACTTCTTTAAAATAAGGAGGATTACTGAAAATGAAAAAGCAGAGAGTAGTTTTGCTTATATCGGCTCTGACTGTAATGATGAACCTGATAATACCCAATATCTATTACACAATTTCATATGCCCAATCGACAAGGGTTTCGGATGAACAGCTCATTGCGCGTGCAATAAACGGGGAGGCAAGGGGCGAGCCATACGAGGGCCAGGTGGCGGTTGGTGCGGTAATTCTGAACCGGGTTGCATCCCCTGATTTTCCGAATACCGTTGCCGGGGTTATTTATCAGCCCGGTGCCTTTACAGCCGTCAGCGACGGGCAGATAAACGTACCGATTGATCCCGACTCCACCGTAGTAAAGGCCGCCCGTGATGCTATCAACGGATGGGATCCCACCGGCGGATCACTGTATTACTGGAATCCCCAGACGGCTACAAGCAAATGGATATGGAGCAGGAAGGTAATCAAGGTAATAGGAAAGCATTATTTCGGAAAATAGCTAAAAAAACATGGCAAAGGAGGTGTTTCTGTTGGCAAGGATCCGAGAGAAACTTTTAGACTGGAAAAAGAGACTGTCAGACAGGCACATGTACAGTGTTTTTATTGTAATAGTGGCGGCAGTTGCAGCCTGGGGAATATACCAGTACAAAAGGGCCTCAGACCTCAGGCAGGAGCTTGATAACCAGTATAACCGCGCTTTTTATGAAATGGTCGGGTATGTACAGAATATTGAAGCACTCCTGATGAAAAGCATGATTTCGGCAACCCCGCAAATGGCGGCTGAAACATTGCAGGAGGCATGGCATCAGGCCAACCTCGCCCAGACCAATCTCGGCCAGCTGCCTGTCACCCAGGAAGTGCTTGCAAATACCTCGAAGTTTCTCTCCCAGGTAGGAGATTATGCATATGCACTGGACAGACAGAACATAAACGGGAAAGGGATTACCGAGGATCAATACAAGCAGCTCGAACAGCTTCATCAGTATTCTGTATCCCTGCAGGACGCTTTAAACAACCTTCAGGCGTCAATTTCATCCGGGAGAATAAACTGGAATGAACTGGCAGACAAGGGAACGCAGCTTTTCAAAAAACAGAACCAAAGCATGACAGGCCAGTTGTTTTCCGATGTCGACAAGACCTTCCAGGAATTCCCGACATTGATTTATGACGGACCCTTTTCGGATCACATGACAAGTTTGAAACCGAGGGGGCTTACTGGCAAGGAAATGAGCGTGGAAGAAGCAAAAAAGAAAGTGACACAGTTCTTCGGCGAGGATAAGGTTGCGTCGGTTGAGCATACCGGTGATATCCAGGCCGATACATTGCCTGCGTATAATTTCAAAATTACGTTTAAGGACAGGCCGAAGGAAGCGTTTGCAACAGCAGACGTAACCAAAACAGGCGGACATGTAATCTGGATGCTGTACAACAGGGATGTGGGGCAGGAAACCCTGGATGTTGAAAAGGTAAAGGAAATCGGAAGGGAATTTCTTGAAAGCCGCGGCTATAAAAGCATGAAGGACACCTATTATGTCAAGGAGGACAATACTGCGACGGTAAACTATGCATACGAGCAGGACGGCGTAGTGGTATATCCCGATCTGATTAAGGTAAAGATCGCATTGGACAACGGTGAAATAGTGGGCTTTGAATCCAAGGGATATATTATGAACCACACCGAAAGGGATATACCCGAACCTAAGCTGACAGAGGAACAGGTAAGGGCAAATTTTACCGGGAAAAGGGACCTGAGTACGGTAGGTCTTGCGATAATACCCACGAATTTCGGTACCGAAATCTTTTGCTACGAGCTTAAGGGAAAACTCAACGACAGGGATTTTCTCGTCTATATCAACGCCGAGACCGGAAAGGAGGAAAAGGTCCTGATTATTATCAATACACCCGAAGGTATTCTGACGCTATAGGAGGAGAAGATTCGCGGCAGCTCACAGAGCTGCTTTTTTTATGTTTGTAAGGAGCCTGCCTTGTAGAATGCAAAATTTTGCTATATAATGAAAAAAGATTGTTCAGGCGTGAAATGCCTGCCATTTAAAAATAACAGCCAGGGGTAAAGTGATGGAATCTTTTGAGCTGAAATACGACGAAAAAGGTTTGATTCCTGCAATTGTGCAGGATTCGGAAACAAAAGAAGTATTAATGATGGCGTATATGAACAGGGAATCTCTTCTGATGACGGTAAAAACCCGTAAAGCTACATACTGGAGCAGAAGTCGGAAGAAATTATGGGTTAAGGGTGAAACATCGGGTAATTTCCAGTATGTTGAGAAAATATACTACGACTGTGATGCCGATACTCTCCTTTTATTGGTCAGGCAGAAGGGTGCAGCCTGTCATACGGGATCAAAATCCTGTTTTTACAGGGAACTTGATATGGAGGGATATAACAGTGAGCAGTAAGTTCGATATTTTGCAGGAAATATATGATGTTGTTACCGACAGGAAATTTAACCCGAAGGAAGGCTCTTACACCAGTTACTTGTTTGACAAGGGTCTGGACAAGATCCTGAAGAAAGTAGGCGAAGAAGCGTCGGAAGTTATAATAGGCGCTAAAAATGAGAACAGTGACGAAATAAGGTACGAAATAGCAGACCTTATTTATCACCTGACAGTATTAATGGTACACCAGGGTTTGACGTGGGAAGAAATCTGCAATGAACTTAAAAGCAGGAGATGAAAAATAACAATACGCATAAAGGAGGGTTTGCAGTGCAGTGCCCCAATTGCGGAAATGATATACCTATAAAGCCGGAATCCGGAGAGGTTCAGCAGGAAAAGTTCCACAGCATGCTGCGGTGGTTAGGCGCATTGCTCCTGATGTTTATTCCGGGTGTGAACATTATTCTGCTGGTTTTCTGGGCTTTCATAAGCAAAAATGTAAGCAGGGACAGGAAGAACTGGGCAATAGCGTCAATTATTGTTTATGTCATAGTAATTATATTGCTGATTGTTCTGTACTTCATGTTTGTGGCCATGTTTAACAGGCTGTTCGGCGGCTGATGTTTAAAGGGGGGTTGACAGGAGGGAAGGATTGCCTGTCAACCTTTAATTATTTATATCCTTGAGAACCTCTGCCAGAACATTTATTAAGCCGTCCATGTCTTTCTTTGTAATGATAAGGGGCGGCAGGATTCTCAGGATACTTTCGCCTGATGTTCCCAAAAGGTATTTCTTTTCGAATATCTTTTTATTTACAATCTTAGCGACGGGTTTACTGAACTCTATTCCAATCATGAGGCCTTTACCGCGTACTTCCTTGATTATAGGATAGTCTTTCTTTATGACTTCCATTTTCTCAAAGAAATAATTTCCCACTTCAGCGGCATTATCGCTGAGGTTCTCGTTTATAATCGTGGACAGTACCGCAATACCCGCGCTGCAGGCCAGCGGATTGCCGCCGAAAGTAGAACCATGATCACCGGGTTCAAAAGCGCCTGCAACCGGTTCCTTTGCACAGAGAGCCCCGATTGGAAAACCGCCTGCGAGTGCCTTTGCAAGTGTAAAAATATCGGGTTCCACGCCATAATGTTGATAACCGAAGAGCTTGCCGGTTCTGCCGAGCCCGCACTGGACCTCGTCGAATATTAAAAGTATTCCTTTTTTGTCGCACAAATCGCGTACAGCGCGCATGTACTCCATGGTGGTAGGATTAACGCCGCTTTCACCCTGGATCGGTTCAAGCATGACCGCACAGGTATGTTCGTTTATAGCATTTTCCAGCGCGGCAATATCATTTATCGGAACTTTCGAGAATTTAGGCGTCAGCGGGCAGTACTGCTTCTGGTATTTTTCCTGTCCTGTTGCAGCAATGGTGGCAAGAGTCCTCCCATGGAAGGAATTATCCAGCGTAATAATCTCATATTTTTCTGACAAACCTTTTTTCCTGAAATAAAGGCGGGCAAGTTTAATAGCTCCTTCATTGGCCTCTGCGCCGCTGTTGGCAAAGAAAACCCGATCTGCGCATGAGTTTTTCACAATTAATTCGGCAAGGTTTGCCTGCTGCTCAATATAGTAAAGGCTTGAGCAGTGTATGAGTTTTTTTGCCTGCTCGCATATAGCATTGACAAGCACCGAATGTGAATGCCCCAGGGCACTTACTGCAATACCGGCAAAAAAGTCATGGTATTCGTTTCCTTCGGTATCATAAAGGAGTATGCCCCTGCCATGGGTAAAACATACAGGAACCCTGTCTCCGAAAGTATTCATGTAGTATTTCTTGTCTTTTTGAATAATTTCCCCTAATTTCATGCTGCACCTCCGGTGAAGTTCCATCCTGAACGTCAATCGGTAAGCCTTCTCTTTAGGGTTTGAACAGCAATGGAATTCTATTGGGAATAATTATACAGAACATTGTATAAAAATACAAGGGCTATTTTTAAATTTTTTGAAAATTCTCATGCAGTATCACCGTGAAGTTATTGATTCACAGCCGTATGAGGATTACGGAAAAAGCCGGTAGTCTTTACATAAGGCAGGTTGGTGCATAACGCCGAACCAGGAAAAACATGACGGTTAACATAAGATTCCATGCAAAAAAAGAAAAAAACAACTATATCCGACAATTATGCGTCCGGACAGACAAAATACGACTGAAACAGAAAGAGCAAGAGAACTTAGCCCTTGCTCTTCCGATTTCAATTCTGAACTTCTTCATTCTTATCGATTAATTCCTTGTCGATCCATTTTACGCTGTTGCGGTCAATCTGGACAAGCACTTCATGATTTTTTTCTACGAGAACAATAGCATCTCGTCCCAAAAACTTGATTTTCTCACCAAGTTTCATACCCCACATCTCTCCCAAATTAAAGAACAGCTTCCATATTTCTATATTAATAAGAATATATCATAATCGGCAAAATAAAATATTACAATAACATTACAATTATGTTACAACAAAATCATGCCTGCTTCAGGCGTTTTGCTATCGAACGTGCTGCGTGAACACCGCTTGCTGCAGCCTGGGAAAGGCCGCGGGTAATTCCGGCGCCGTCCCCGATTGCAAAGAATCCTTTCAGCCTGGTTTCAAATTCATTGCTCAGTTCGAGCCGTGAGCTGTAGAACTTGACTTCAACCCCGTAAAGAAGGGTATCATAATTCGCCGTACCCGGAGCTATATTGTCAAGAACATGAATCATTTCAATAATATTATCCAGGTGCCGTTTTGTGAGAACAAGGCTCAAATCGCCAGGTGTGGCCTTCAGTGTCGGCTTTGTGAAGCTCTGGCCAAGCCTGTGTTCATTGGTCCTTTTACCCTGGATCAGGTCCCCGAAGCGTTGTACAAGGACACCGCCGCCCAGCATATTGGACAGCGATGCAATTGATTTTCCGTACTGGTATGGTTCATTAAATGGTTCTGTAAAACGGTTGCTGACCAGCAGCGCAAAGTTTGTGTTTTCACTTCTCAAAGCCTTGTCCGTATAGCTGTGGCCGTTAACCGTTATGATTCCGTCTACATTTTCACTTACGACATGACCATACGGATTCATGCAGAACGTCCTGACAACATCCCCGTACTGCTTTGTCCTGTACAGGAACTTGGACTCATATACAACATCTGTAATGTGTTCAAACACTTTGGCAGGAAGTTCAACCCGCACACCGATATCAACCTGGTTGTTTATAAGCGAAAGCCCAAGGCTTCTGCACTGGGCGGAAAACCACTCGGCTCCTGTACGGCCCGGTGCTGCAATCAGGTATTTGCATGAAATTTCCTGGCCATCACTCATTACAAGGGAATACCCGGAGTCGGTTTTTTTAATGGATTCCACCGGTGCATTGCAGACAACCTCAACTTTCTCGGTTAGGTAGTCATAAATCCTGTACAGGATCTGCCTGTTGTTTTCGGTACCCAGGTGTTTAACCGATGCGGACAACAGGTGGAGATCATAGCCGAGAGCCAGTTTGGATATTTTTTTCGCTTCCTCGCTTTCGGTTGAGAACCTCTCGGTGGTAGCTCCAAAGCTGACATTTATTTCGTCGACGTATTCAATAAGGTCCATTATATATTCAGCATCAAGGTAATCGGTGAGCCAGCCTCCGAAATTGGTTGTGAAATTGTATTTCCCGTCCGAAAATGCCCCGGCTCCGCCAAACCCGCTCATAATATCACAACTTCTGCATTGGATGCAGGAAGGTACTTTTTTGCTGACTATCGGGCAATTCCTGTGGTATATGTCGTTACCCTGCTCCAGCATCAGGATATCTGCACCGGGAACGAGTTTGTCAAGTTCATACCCGGCAAAAATACCCGCAGTGCCGCAGCCGATGATTACAATGTCATACGAAGTTTTCTTCATTAAATTCATCCTCTCCGATCAAAACCCTGTTAACTTCGCTTTTATGCTGATTGCATACATAAGCCCGCTTTACAGGTGACGCATAAAGCAGGCAATTCATTATACCACAGCGGGGCATAAAACCGCAACAACAGTCTTCCTGATGCTTTTTCAGTGTAACATGACATTTTATTTTTGCATTAAGAATATAAATATACAGAAAAAATATTGAAATACCGATAAAAATAGTATAAACTAAATGAGAAATTATTGGTATAATTTATAGGAGGTTTGGAGCATGAGCGATTTAGGAGTGATTTTGGCTGCAGGGATTGTATTTGCTGTTATTGGGATAATCATCGGAATTGCGTTTTACATTTTCTTCTCATTTACGCTTTTCAAACTGGCGCAGGCAAGAAACGAAGAAATGCCGTGGTTGGCGTGGATACCGGTTGCACAGATGTATCTTTTGGGCAAAATGGTTAAGTCCGTTAAAATCAGTACTTTTGAGATACCCATGCTCGAAATCGTTTTACCTGCTTCAATGGTAGTGTATTTTGTACTTGGCGGTGTTACTGTACTGGGTACAATTATTTCGCTTGCTTACTACGCACTGTCGTTATTGACCCTGTATACCCTTTACAAACAGTATCTGCCTGATAAAGCTGTTGCCTACACAATAATAAGTATTTTTGCAGTTACAATACCGTTCCTGTTACTGAAACTGTCAAAGATGAGCCCGGTGGAATCGGGAGAATCAGTGGGAACAGATAATAATGCCCAATAGTACATAATAGTTCAATGGTGAAAACTGAAAAAACGCCCGCGGGTTATGCAAATCCGCGGGTTTTTTATACACAGCGTTTTTGGGCCCGGTTTTCCGGCTGAAAGAGAAATGGTTTGATTTACAGGTATAAAAATGATAATATAAAGCAGAAATAATCTCACTTTTAAATGATTCTTAAGGTTGGATGGACTATGAAAAAGGTTCTTATGATAGCGCACCAGTTTCCGCCGATAGGCGGGTCAGGCGTCCAGCGTACCGTTAAGTTTGTAAAATACCTTCCCGAATACGACTGGGAAGGAATTGTGCTTACACGCAGCGCAAAAAAGGCTCAGCTTACCGACAATACATTAATGAATGATATACCCGAAAATACGAAAATTTACCGTACTGCCGCGTGGGACTTTTCAGAATTGCCGTTTCCCCTTAATCTTGCGGGCAAGTATGTAAGGCGCAGGATTCTTATCCCCGACGGCGAAAGGCTGTGGGAAATATTTTCGCGTAAAAAGGCGATTGAAACAGTAAAGGACGAGAAGGTTGACCTGATTTATTCCACTTCGCAGCCTTTCAGCACCCATCTTCTGGCCATGAAAGTTAAGGAGGCATTTCCCGATATCCCGTGGGTTTCGGATTTCCGGGATGAATGGACCAACAATGCCTTTGTTAAGGCTTATAATTACAGGCCTTACAGGATTAAAACGGAAAAGGCCCTTGAGAGAAAAGTATTTGAAATGTCTGATGCAATTATTATGAATACACCGGTTATGCGGGACAATTCGGTAAGGGATAACCCTGACCTGGAGCATAAGTTTCATGTGATACCCAACGGGTTTGACCGCGAGGATTTTGAAGGAATAGAGCCGGGAGGGAGGAATGACAGGTTCACCGTGACATATACCGGACTGATTTACGGGAATACCAGTCCTGAGACTGTTTTTTCGGCAGTTGAAAAACTTAACCGTGAGGGTCTTATAGACCTGTCGGATATCAGGCTTCGTTTTATAGGGCGATTTAAGACCGGGGAACTGAATAAAATGGCTGAAGCGCATAATATTGCCGAATCGGTCCGGATTCTCCCGTACATGCCTCACAGGGAAAGCGTTGCAAGCCTTATGCAGTCAGATGCCGTGCTGTTGCTGCTCGGAAAAGGCACCGAGGCAATATACACCGGAAAACTGATGGAGTATATAAACACCGGAAAACCCATTCTTGCAACAGTGCCCGTAAACGGTGCGGCAGCGCAGCTGATTGCTGAAACCCGGACTGGTTTTGTTGCTGACTGTGACGATGTTGAAACTACTGCGAAGAATTTTAAAATCCTGTATGACCACTGGAAGCAGGGAACCGGGTTCTTTAATCCCGACTGGCAGAAAATTTTAATGTATGAAAGAAGGGAACTTACAAAAAAACTTGCAGACATATTTAACGAATTATGTTAAAATTTAAATATCTGTTTGCAGGTTAAGCACTGGTTTGTGTTCCGGCGTTATGTCATACACACCGATAAAGGATATTAAGTAAAAGGAGCGGGGAACTGAAAATGAAAATCTTGGATAATAAGGGAAGACTGTTTGGTATTATCAATATTATCGACCTGTTTGTTCTGTTGCTGGTAGCGGCAGTTGTAGCGGGCGGTATATGGTATTTTTCAAGAAAGGATACCACCGAACCGGTGCCCACAGAAGTATACCAGGTGACAATAAAATGTGCGGGGCTTGACGAGAAAGTTGCCGATTACCTGCATGTAGGCGACAGGCTTTATTATTCCGGCGGTTTCACAGACGTGGCTATTACCGGGGTAACTGTTGAACCCGCAAAGATTGATGTTGTGCGTGATGATGGTACTATAACCGTTTCCACTCATCCCGAACTGAAAGACATATATGTTACTGTAAAGGTAACCAGCAAACCCGACGATCCCATGCTTTGGATCGGGCAGCTGCATGCCACCGTCGGAAAGGAACTTGTATTGAAAACACAGTATGTTGAAGTTCCTGGTGTTATTACCGGGATCACGAAATAGAGGTACTGAAAATGCAGGTCTTGGAAGGAAGCATTGTATACGGTTTTGTTAAAAAACTGTTCTGGTGCTACGAACAAAGTACGCTGAAAAGGTTTTTGTCCGCGCTGGCAATGTGCTGGAAAAACAGCCGTACCGCGGGTTTCTTTCGTGCTGTTGCCGGAATCAGGGGTGTTTCACAGTACTCACTGGTTGTTCGTGCAATCAGCCGCCCTGCAGGATATGTTAAAAAGATCCTGGTACGTGCCGGCAGATGGGTCGACAGGGTGGTTCTGTGCCTTTCGGATTTACTCCGGAAATGGTCACTCGGAAGTTTGCTGTGCGGTTTATCCGGGTTTATTATAGCGGCTTCGAAGGAAAGAATTTTCGCACTTGCGGCACCGGTTTTCGGTATAGGGTATTTTGCCGGAAGACTGATTCAGAACAGGCTGATGATACGGGATATCCTTTTCTTGTCGCTTACGTTTTTTGCCGGTGCGGTTTTGCTTGTTAATCCTGAAAAACTGAAGACTTATTTCAGGAACAGTTTGTTTTATAAATTATATTTACTGGTGTTGGGATAAGGTGTATTAAATGAATAAACTGTATTTGGCGCTTCTTTTTGCAGTGATTCTGATATTGGGTGTTTTGTCATCATACCTGGGTATGCTGCCCGTTGCGGCGGTTATAGTTTGTGCGGCAGCTGTAATAATGCTTTTTGCAGATTATCAGAAAGCAACTATAATTGTAGCCCTGTTCACGGTGTTTGAATTCGTGCTCAGAACCCTGATTGGCCATCCGCTGATTTCAAGTATATGGGATGAGCTTGCGCTTTTGTTATGCTTCGGAATATGGTTTTACAAATGGTTCCGTTGCAGGGGCGAGACACCTTACCGTGTAAGCCCGCTGGACAAATCAATAATCTTTTTCATGGCAGTAAGTACTTTACTGCTTTTCATAGCGGCCCCCGATTTGGCTATCGGGATTGAAGGGCTCAGGGTTGTAATTCAGTACATGTTCTGGTTTTTTGTTGTAACACAGCTCCTGAAAACTCCTGGAGGCGCAAAAAGGATCATAAACATTGTCCTGTTGACTGCCTTGTTTGTGGCGTTATACGGGATATACCAGTTCATTATAGGCGTGGAGATCCCGGCCAACTGGGTGGACCAGGCCGAGGGAGCGGTGCGTACCCGTTCATTCTCAATATTTACGTCACCGAACATGCTCGCCGGCTATCTTTCACTGCTCATACCCGTTGCCGTGGGAATGTTTTTTGCAGAAAAGAACACGTTAAGAAAACTATATTACGGTACAGTAATTGCATGCATGGGTCTGGCACTGCTTTTCACGCTGTCAAGAGGCGGCTGGATTTTCTGTTTCTGTGCCTTGTTGTTCTATGTCTGGCTGAAGAACAGGAAACTTATCGTTCCGATGCTGTTATGCATGGGCGTGTTGTTTATCCTGTCGGTTATTTTCATGCCTTCGGTCGCAAACAGAATACTGTACCTGTTTTCACCGGCTTATTATGCAAGCAGCAGCGCCGGAGGAAGAATATTCCGTGCCGTCAAGGGCTTTGAACTGTTCAGTCAGTACCCGGTGTTCGGAATGGGGCTTGGCCAGTTTGGAGGATCAGTGGCCTTAAGCCACAAACTGAACAATACTTTCTCAATGGACAACTATTACCTGAAGACTGCCGTGGAAATGGGCCTGGTTGGCCTCATTGCACTTCTTGTACTTCTGTATAATACCTTTAAGTGGTGCTACAGGGCTTTATCAAGAATATCCGACCCCGAACAGCAGAACTGGGCGATGGGTATCCTCTCCGGCATCGTTTGCGTGATACTGTACAACCTCACCGAAAACATGCTCGAAATACCCCTTTTGTCATCGTATTTCTGGATGTTTGCAGGGATAATAATGTTCCTTGCATACGGGCAGGACAATGTTGAAAGAAAACAGGAACCCGCTTCGTTCACTTCGGCTTCCGGGGCAGAAAAGAAAGGGTAAGCTCCACCGAATCGGTCACCTTCTTTTCAAGAAGCGGCTTGGATTTCTTCAGTTCCTCCTTTATTCCGTCATGGTTATTCCATACACTGTTCAGTTTTTCCATAAGCTCATCCATGCTGAAGTTTTCATTCCAGTCCACGTAGGGCTGGTTTATTGACTGCATGAAAAAGCCCACCTTTTGTTCATAAGCAAGCCCTACCATGGGTATATTCAGATTGGCGGCGTATATCAGCGAATGCAGGCGCATGCCGATGACAAGGCTTGTATTGCCTATAACCGAAAGGGTTTCATCGACGGTATATCTTTCGGACAGGATATAGCCTTTTTGTGTCATGCTGCCAAGGACTTTTTTAGCAAAGCGCAGATCGTTCGGATACTGCATTGATATGAATACAGGTGTGGCATTAAAATCGGCTGCTATTCTGTCAGCAAGCGATGCCAGGATGCGTACGGCATTCTTTACTTTTTTCCACTTTCTGAAACACAGCGCTACCAGTTTCCTGTCGGTCGGAATACCTTCCTTTTCAAGGATCCCGTAACCCTTTGACAGATCGCAGGAAGTAAGGGTTAAAGCAGGGTCTGCGGTAATTCTTATAACGGGTTTTGTTACATTAAGGGACGATAACTCCTGGTAGGCATAGGAATCTCTCAGCGTTATAGCGTCCATCCTGTTAAGTATCCTTGATGCCGCCCTGCGGTTCCTTTTCCCCGTAAGCGGACCCAGGCCGTTTGCAAAAAGCACGGTCCGGGCTCCTTTTTTCTTAGCAAGATGCAGCATGGAGAGATAAAACCACAGTGATCTGCTGCTTGTGTCATCCTGTATAAGGGTTCCTCCGCCGGCGATAAACAGCCTTGTTTTTGACAGTACGGCGGGAACCCTGAACGGGTGGAAGCGGTGTACCGACTGCACCCTGTAAAGGGTACGGGTTTCATAAGGGTTATTTGACAAAACCACAATGGACAATTCATCGTTTTTCTGTCTCAGCTGTTCTATTATGGATTTCAAAATTGCGTCATCGCCGCTGTTGCGGTAACCATAATAGCCCAGTATCGCAATATCGTATGTTTTTCCGTCGGCCTTCGACTGTCTCACCTGTGATAATATCCTGTTATATATGTTCAGCTGGGTTTCTGTCATTGACTTTAATGAAAACTTCTCCCTGGCGGTGTTATAAAGCCTTTCTCCGAATATCCGTCTTTTGTCTTCGCTGCCTATCAGCTCGATCAGGTAACCTGCAAGGGCATCGCTGTCTCCCGGGGTGAACAGGTACCCGTTCTCACTGTGGACAAACAGGTCCTCAAGGCCGCCAACTCTGCTTGATACCGTGGCTTTTCCAAGCCTGGCGCCTTCAAGTATGGCATACGGAAAACTTTCGCTGTAGGACGCAAGAACGTTTATATCTATTAGGCTCAGGAACGAAAACGGCTCGGTTACCATGCCAAGGAAGAATACATTGTCAGAGATTCCAAGCCTTGCTGCCCTTTTTTCAAGGGATGGCCTTAGGTCATCACCCGGTCCGCCTATAAGGAATTTTGCCCTCGGATACTTCTTCAGTACCTTTGCCGCTGCATCGATGAAAACTGTATGGCCTTTAACAGGGTCCAGCCTTGCAAGGATACCAATGAAAATATCGCCTGGTTCGACGGTGAACCCGTATTTTTTTGCAAAGTCTTCCTTCGGCATTATATCTATAGTATTATCAAAGGGAATGCCATTATACACGGTATAAATCCGCTGCGGCGGAAAACTCCTTTTTATAAGCATCTCCCTGAAGTTGTTCGAAACGGCGATGTAATAATCCAAAAACCTTAGGGACACCGTATTAATCAGGCCGAATGAATACATTTTCAGGATACTGTTCAGGTAATCCAGCCGGTAATCGCTGTGTATGGTGGAGACAACCGGGATTTTTGTCTGCTTTTTGATAAAAACACCAATCATATTGGCTTTCGCACCGTGGGTGTGAAGAATATCATATTTCCCGCTGACAACAATTTCCCTGACCAGGCTGATGTCCCTGAAAATATTGCCGGTGCGTATTACTTCCACGTCAATGCCCATTTTCTTTGCATCATCGGCAAAAGGGCCCGGACGCAGGCTTATCAGTTTAACACTTATATGGTTTCCAAGCTGTTGTACCAGCGACAATACGTGGCTTTTGGCCCCGCCTTCGTCGCCTCCGCCTATTAAATGCAATACTTTCATAAATTAGCTCCCTGTACACTGTTTTTTATCAGTGAGATTGCTTTTTCATGCTTTTTATCCAGTTCAGCAGGTAGTTTATCTCTGCCTTTAATTCCCCTGTAAGAACCAGGCTTCCAAAGTATACAATGCAACCTGTAAATACAATAAGTACCAGGTTCAGAACCGAAAGTTTCAAATAATGGTTTCCTGTCCAGACAACAATGCCCATGGCAGCGCAGCTTAGTACAATCCGCTCGATGCTTGGCAGGTTGAAATTTATCTTCATGATCTTCCTGCTTCTTACAAGTGAAAGGGCTAAATACACGAGGTATGCCAGTGCCGTATTTACCGCCGCCGCCCTGTACCCGTACATTTTTACCGATATGACATTCAGCCCGAGGTTCAATACCGCACTTACAACGGTATTGTAAAACATGGGTTTTGTATTCGATGTCAGCTCCCAGGCCTTATTGCTGTATTCAGCAAGCCCGTACAGGAACATTCCCGCGGCAACCCATATTATGACAAACCCGTTCTCGAAGTATGCGGCATCAAGAAACAGTTTTGAAATTGTGCCCGACAGAATGCTCAGCCCGGTAAGGGCCGGCAATGACACCAGTAAATAATACCTTACTGCCTGTGACAGAAGATCTTCGGTCCGGGCTTTGTTGTTCTGGCGCCATGTTTTCAGGATTGAAGGATAAACACCGCGCATTACCGCAACCAGTATCAGGTTGAAAACGGTGGATGAAATGGTATAGTTCGCGTGATATATCCCCATCTGTTCGGTACCGAGTATCGGCGTTATTACATACCTGTCCGATAGGTTCAGGATACTCATTGTGATATTCACGCCGACAAGGGGAAGACTGTATATCATAAACTTCCTGAAAACCCTTTTTGAAAAATACCTGAAAGAAAAGTACCTGAATATTCCGGTCCTGAGTACAATTATTGCTGCAACAACGGCGTCCACGGCAATGTTGCTTATAACGGCCGAAGCAGGAGTATAGTGATTGGTCCGGTATTTATTAACGAGGAATATTGTAAGCAAAAGCTTCGCTGACACAGAGAAGATGGAAAGGAAAAGATACAGCTTTGTTTTCCTTGTTGCGGCAAGAAGGCTTGTCAAAACCTGGTTTGTATTAAAAGTGACAAACATAATAAGGCCGAGAACCAGTAACTCTGTAAGGTATTTCTCCCTTCCCGGGTTAATAAGAAATATGCCCGCAAATCCTGCAGCTAAAACAACCGCATTTGTACACAGCCACAGCGTGAAAGAAGTGGAGTAAAAAAGAATGCGCTTTTTATTGCTGTCAAAAGCATTTACATAGCGGAAAACAGACTGGATCAGCCATCCAACCAGCAAAAACGAGGAAATATTTATCGTGGTGGTGACAAGACCATAGTAACCATATACCTCGGGTGCAAAAAACCTGGTATATAAAGTTATTGTAACAAGTCCTATCAAACCTTCAATTACTCTTGCCGGAAGATACAACAGGGTATCTTTGACCATTGTTTTCTTTACTTCATGTGTATTCAATTGCTTCACCTGTAATTTCCCGGTAATGTTATCCTGAGGCTCATTATTCCTCGCGGCCGTTATCATCCGCCTCATTCAGGATGAGGAGACTTACGTTTTAATATTATAGCAACCAAAGGAATTTCGCAAGCAAATCCTGCATGTAAAAAGGGACTGCCTTGTTTTGGCAGCCCCTTTTTGCAGGAACATTCAAGTTCAAAACTATTGATTAATCAGTTCATCGATCCTGTTTCTGTCAAAACCGATTACGATATTTCCGTCAATATCAATAACCGGAACTCCCCTTTGCCCGGATTTCTGGATCATTTCCCGTGCTTTTGCGGGATCGGCTGAAACATCGATATCCTCAAAAGGTATATTCTTTTCCGCAAGATAATCCTTTGCCATAACGCAATAAGGACAGGTGGGTGTGGAATAAACTGTAACTTTCATACCATGCACTCCTTTCAGTTAATCATGTTTTTTCATGTCCGGCTGCCGCCAGGTAGCGTTCTGCCATGATTGCCGCAACCGAACCGTCTGCTACGGCGGTTGTAATCTGCCTTACAGCTTTTCTCCTGACATCACCGGCGGCAAAAACCCCTTTTACCGAGGTCTGTAAATTTTCATCGGTTATAATGTAACCATTATCGTCGGTTTCTATCTGTCCCTTAAACAGGGCGCTTTGAGGCTGTGAGCCGATATAGATGAAAATTCCGTCGGTATCCTTTTCATATGTTCTGTTATTATTATTATCCATTAATGTGACACCTGTAACAAAATCCTTTCCGTTTATGGATTTTACCTCGGTATTAAACAGTACTTCAATTGACGGATTTTTAAAAAGTTCTTCCTGGGCTAATTTTGAAGCTGTGAAATGATCCCGGCGGTGCACGACGGTAACCTTCCTGGCAAAGCGGGTAAGGAATACAGCCTCTTCAACTGCTGCGTCACCGCCGCCCACAACGATTACGTCCGCGTCATAATAGAATGCGCCGTCACATGTTGCGCAGTAATGGACACCTTTCCCTGCAAATGTTTCCTCACCTTCAACGTTTAATTTGCGCGGGGTGGCCCCTGTTGCAATAATCACTGAACGGGCGTAATAATCGTTTTTCTTCGTGGTCAGCTTCTTCATTTCTCCTGAAAGATCTATTCCGACAATATCCTGCATGTCGTCTATCCGGGCGCCGAAGTCCAATGCCTGTTTTTTCATATTGTTTACAAGGTCAATTCCCCTGATGATACCGTTTGTTCCCGGGTAATTCGCAACCTGGTACGTGCTTGCGACCTGTCCGCCGGCCATGCTGTTGTCTACCACCACGGTATAAAGTTTTGAACGCGCCGCATATATAGCGGAAGTTAAACCGGAAGGACCTCCGCCGAGTATCAGGACATCGCATTCGGTTTTATTTCTTTCGAGGCATTCACATTTGTTTCCTATAACATCTTCAATGACACACTTCAGTTCGGGTCTGCGTGTGTATCCCGAAAGGGTTTTGCAAAACTCCCTGCCGTCCCTGAAAAACACAATTGTGGAACTTGCCTTTACATGGTACTTTTTGGCCAGCTCCCGGTTTATGTCCCTGTTTACCCTGGCAAACAGCATTCTGTCGCCGTACTCGGATGACAGGTGCTCGAAAACCGGCATAACGGAACTGCAAACAGGACAGTCGCTGCCGTAAAAAATAACCGCAGCGGGCAAACCGCTTTTAAGCACCCTGCTTTCGAATTCTTTTTCCCGGATATCAATAACCCTGCTCATAAAAATACCCCCTTTGCACCGAAATTATCCTGCACTCAGGGAATTGCTATTATTTATATACCCACACAGGCAAAAATAAACCTGTAAAAATTTATGGGACTGTTCCCGAAACCGACATAATTCGGCCGGAACCAGGAAAGACACGAAAAAATGCAAAAAAACAGGAGCTTGACAGCTCCGCGCATTAGAAAATCTTTTTTATATAGTCATAAAAGAAAGGAGGTAAAAGTATGTTAAAAAGTATCAGTGTACAGTAATAATTATAAAAATTTTTAATCCGGTATAACAAGAGACAAAATAAACTAATTTATAATGAATATGGACAAAATGTTTGTTCAATTTTGCAGATATTTTGATCCCGACTTTAAGCCGGCTTATTAACATCTCTTAAACCTTGATTTTCAGCGGTTCTGGATACCGGGCAGAAGGAAAAAGGCACCATCAGAAGCACACGCAGAATCCATTTGTCACAGGAAATGTCCGCAAGAACCCCGTAAACCCTGTATCGCGCTGGCCTGTATTGATTGATTGCCTGCGTTACAGTAAAATTGTGTATATGAGCATAAAGATGCAACAGAATGCTTATTGGGCCCGATAATTCATTTGAGAAATAAGCTCCGGGTTCATGGATATAATAAGAGCAGGGATTGATTATATGAAAACCGAAAAAGCGGATATCCAGTTTGTCAACCAGTTATCCCCCCTGGTCCTGGCCTTTGTGGGGGATTCGGTGTTTGATTTGTTTGTAAGAAGCCGCCTTGTCATGAAAAGGAAGGAATCAGCACACAGGATGCATGTAAAGGCGATAAACTATGTCAGGGCTTCGGCCCAGAGCAGGATTGTAAGTGAACTGTATGACCGGCTTAATGATGATGAGAAAATTATTTTCAGAAGAGGAAGAAACTCAAAATCGGCCACCGTTCCGAAGCATGCCGATGTTTTGGATTACCGCAGGGCAACTGCCTTTGAAGCCGTTCTTGGATACCTGTACCTCCTTGGGAAATACGACCGCCTGGAAGAAATTCTCAACATGGCCGCTGATATTATAGAACAGGAAGGAGAAGACCCCGATGGGAAGAAAGAGGAATGAAAACAGAAAATACAACGGTGAAAACATAAACGAAACAGGTGGCGCAACAGGCAGGCTGGAAGGCAGAAACCCGATCCTTGAAGCGCTGAAGGCGGAACACACGATAAACAGGATTTATATTGAAAAAGGGCTGAAAGATCCTGTTCTGGAAAAGATATACGCCGTTGCAAGGAGTAAAGGAATTGTTGTTTCATACCTTGATAAAGCCGGAATGAACCAGATGTCGGAAACAAGGAATCACCAGGGAGTAATTGCCGATGTATCACCCTATTCGTACGCTGAAGTTGAAGATATACTGAAAAAAGCTGAAGATATGGCACAGCTTCCGCTTATTTTCATACTTGACGGTATTACAGATCCGAACAACCTCGGCTCTATAATCAGAACAGCAGAATGTGCAGGAGTGCACGGTATAATAATTCCAAAAAGGCGCTCTGCAGCCATGACTCCCGTGGTTGCAAAGGTTGCGGCAGGAGCTGCAGAACACATTTTAATTGCAAGGGTAGCAAATCTTACAGGTACAATCCGGGATTTAAAAGAAAAAGGTTTATGGATAGCGGGAGCGGATATGGAAGGCGAGACCCGGTATTACGACTATGATTACCAAAGTCCCCTGGCAGTTGTAATCGGAAGCGAGGGAGAAGGAATCAGCCGCCTGGTCCGGGAAAACTGCGATATACTGTTAAGAATTCCGATGTATGGGGAAATTAATTCCCTTAATGCCGCGGTTGCGGTTGCATTAATTGCTTTCAGGGCTGCAGAAAAAAGGGGCGGAGCGCAGACTGGAAAAAAGTCCTTGTAGAATATTGCAAAAACGAATATACTAAATAAAGATACATTATGCTGGGGGACAGGGTTATGGATTTATTAATGTTAAGCCTTGTGCTCGTACCGCTGGTTTTATTCTTTGTTGCAATGCTTCTTGAAGGAAAAGGGGCAATGCTTATAATAACAGGAACAGGATGTTTCTTTGCCGTATGCTCTTTTGTTATGAGTATAAATGAAAGTTCAGCGGTTTTTCCCGTACCTTCGCTGTTTTGGAAAATAATATCTCCAGTGACCGTCTTTTTTATTTTTTTGCTTTCACTGAGGGACAAGCAGTATATAATATCGGTATTTACCTTTATCCAGGCTGTTATTCTGGTTTGTTTCGAAATATTTATCTCCCCGGAAGAGCCTGATATCTTCCTGTATTCCGATTTAAGGGAGAAGCTGCTGCTGGTATCGGGCGCGGTAATTGTCATATCATTTGTTCCGTTTATAATCTATTGCCTTAAAAAGTACAGCAGGAACTCATCGGTTGTACTTAAGCGTTTTGGAATGGGATTTGCCCTTCTCCTTTCATCCTTTGCCGGGTTGATATCGGCTAAAAGCATGACCGGCCTGTTTTTGTTCTGGCAATGGCAGTATCTGTCGGGCCTCTTGTTCCTGAAAGCATTTGAGAAAGATGAAACGAAGAGATATTTCCCGCGTGCAATTCCCTGTATTCAGCAGGCTGCTCTTACACTGTTTCTTATTGTAAGCATTATTGCTTACAGGGCAACAGGTTCCCTCGCAATGCAGGATTTTGCACAAGGTTTCGGAAAGGTATCGGAGATTGCTGCACTGGTAATAATTATGTCTGTCGTTTCAATGGGACTTCTGATCCCGGAAAATTATGTCCCGTGGTTTGACTATTCGAAGGCCGTTCCGATAGCAGGACTGTACCTGATCATTTTTTCGCTGATTGTGCCATATGGGGTTTTGTTGAAATTCCGTCCATTCTTTCATGTTCTGTACAGGGGTATAATTACGCTTATGATTTTTTACGGAAGCCTCCTGGTTTTCTCGGGTGCCTGTTTTGCCCTGCTGCATTACAGGAACAGGCACAGTATTTTAAGTATGATTATGAGCATATCGGGATTGGCAGTGGCCACCGTTTTCAATGATGTACATACCAGCAGGGATTTTTTGTCGGGTAATCCGCTGCCGGTGCTGATGGTTATTGCAGGAATGGTTTTGACAATAGCATACATCATTATGTGGATTTCTTCGATATTCACGCACACAAGCCAGGCCCCGGAGATCTGTGACGAGCATGTGATTTCTTCGATTATCCCGTTCAGGATGAATTACAGGCTGATAATAAGAATAAGCTGGATAACAACAACTGCTCTTGCCTTGGGGGTGAGTTTATTGTGCTTGAAGTGACTGCCTGGTTTCTTGCCATAATCCTGTCGGTTCCGCTTTTGTACATTGCATATGACTATATAAAATCCTTGATGCCCGGTCAAAGCAGGACATACATTCTTCAGCCCGTTTACAGGCTGTTGAAGCTGTTCGAAAAGAAAGATGAGGATACCAATTTCTTTGCCTGCTTTTTTGCCGCCGGTTCGTGCCTGTTTTCCCTGATAGCATTGTACATGGCCGTAGCCGGATATAATTTCCTTTTTGTTGTTTCGGTTCTTTCGATGATGGATTTGTTTGTTATCACCGGGGCTTTCAGCAGCGGTGAGTTTTCGGGCAGAATGTCGGCAAGGAGAAGCATTTCAAGGTTTATAATCTGGCTGTTTGCTTCGATTGTTGCCGGCGCATCAATCTATAAAGCCGCCAGTACGCTCAGGCTTAAAGAAATTGCCGGCCTTTCGGAAATCAACGGTCTTGTCATCAGCCTGCCGTTTACTCTTATATCGCTGTTTGTAATACTTTTAATGAAGGGCAACCTTTTATACTTCAATTTTGGAGTATCGGGAGACGAAGAGACTGTTTTGGGCGCGGCCCTTTATACACCGTACAGTGGGTGGAGTCTTGCGGTAATCCAGCTTGCACAATGGACAGAAATTGGCGTATGGCTCAGGATTATATCTGTTTTCCTGCCCCTGCCGAAACCTGTATCATATATAATTGTTTCACTGTTGTATTTTTCCTTCCTGCTTTTCGACAGGTTTGTTTCAACGGTGGAATGGAAGAAGGCAGCAAGGTATTCCTGGGGATGGGCAGGCAGTATGTCGGTTATAAACTTTATATGCCTGTTTTACCTGATATAATCAACGTCAGGTCAGGGATCTGAAGTAGCAGAAGGAGTGCTTGATGTGAACTGGTTCAGCAAAATACGGACGAAGTCGATATCGGTATTTGCAATACAAGCCGGCGGATGCATGGATTGCGCCCATCAGTTCCTCTTGGCTTTGTCCGGTAACAATGAAATAAAGGGCATATCTGTAACCGGGAATCCGAAACATGCCGATTGCCTGCTTATATGCGGCTGTATTAACGGGAAATCACGGGACAGGATCCTGGAAGTATACGGAAAAATGCCCGACCCGAAAGCCGTTATAGCCGTGGGAGCCTGTGCGTGTTCAGGCAGCCTGTTCCGCAGGGAGGGCAATGGTTTATATACTGCAGAGGATATACTGCCGGTTAACTCGTGGATACGCGGCTGCACGCCCGGCTCTGCAGAAATACTTGAAGCTGTTGTCAGGGCAATGGAGAGCGTAAAGGAACCCGATTATCGTAATGATAAAAGGCAGGAATGAACAATGAGCAGTTCTTTTGGTGAAAAACAGAAAAGAGCATTAGCAGGTACGCTGTACGGCTACAAGTCCATGGATTACAGGCTTCTGCTCATGAAGGGGGCCTGCGAGGAGGATTTTGTAAGGCTGACGTATGTGCTTGAAAAAGACGGTTTTATTGATTCGGTGGATGTCGATATTCCGAAAAACAGCATAATTCCGTCGGTTACGGGAATATTTTCCGAAGGTGCCCAAATGCAGAAGGAAATTGCCGATTCATTCCCTGTAAAGTTTTACGTACCGGAAAACGGGGAAGCCGGGAAAAAGGAAAACAGCGATGATTTGATTTTTGAGCTGGGCCCCTTTCATCCGCTGCTCCAGGAACCGGTTTTCTTCAGCTTTTCAATAAGGGATGATATCGTCAGGGAAGTTCATGCCGAAACGGGCTACAATCACCGCGGAGTTGAGGCACTGTGCATCGGGGAAAAGGTACCCCATGTGCTGGACATGCTGGAGAGGATTTCTTCAGTGAACGGATTTTCAATCGGGCTGGCTTTTTTACACGCGGTTGAGAAAATAAACGACATTGCCGTTCCCGACAAGGCAAATTATATAAGGCTTGTCCTGAATGAAATGAGCTTTTTGCGCGCAAATCTTTACAGGTTAAGTCATATTACAAAATGTCTCGGTCTTCTGTCGGACAATTCGGCCATTTTCAGGCTGATTACGCTGTTCAACGAAGCAGCGTCACTGATAGCCGATGACCCGCAGCTTAAGGGTATCCTTGTACCGGGCGGCCTGAACCGTGATATCGACAGGGAAACATTACTCCAGGTTAATGTCATTCTCCAGGAAATGGTCCATGAATTATCGGCCATAAGGGACAGGTGGAATGCCGCGCCGTCCATTGCGGAAAGAATGAGTTCTGTCGGAAAAACCGGCAAAAACATTGCAAGGATTATGACCGGCAGGGCTACCCGTTCGGCAGGTTTTGCCGAGGATGTACGTAAACTGTCAAGGCTGCCCTATTACGTACTGTCCTATAAAACACCCGTATACAGCGAAAGCAGCTGTTTTACACGTACAATGCTTATTTTTGACGATTCATTACTGTCGCTGTCGCTGATTGATCAGGCAATTGAAGTTCTGCCGAAAGGCGACGTGAAATCCTTTACCGGTATGAGGAACAAAGGCGAACTGATTGTCCGCGAACCGGAGGCTTTTGGAGAACTGGTTGTTTATGTGAGTGTCGATGAAGGTATTGTTACGGATATAAAAATAAGGAATTCATCTTCGGTTAATTTCTCGTTCATAAGTCATATCCTGGAGGGAACAGAATTAAATGAACTGCCTCTGGCGATTTCAAGCCTGGATCTTGATTTTTCAGGAATGGAAAAATAGGGGAACCGGCATAATATAAGGTTTTGCCGGTTTTTATATTGTATACAAAAAACATTTTTCGTATTCACAATTAAGAAGTCTTGTGCTATTATTAATCTGTGTGCTTCTATTATACTTTTTTAAGAAACGAGGTGATGGTATGGCATTAAAATGGGTATTTCGCGGCGGCGTACCTGCACCGCACCGCAAAAATACTGCCGGGTCGGAAACTTCTGCTATCGGTACCCCTGAAAAGGTAGTAATCCCGATGATTCAACATATAGGTGCACCCTGCACGCCCCTTGTTAAGCAGGGTGATACGGTGAAGGTCGGACAAAAAATCGGCGACAGCGAGGCATATGTATCTTCACCTGTTCACTCCAGTGTTTCGGGAACGGTGACAAAAGTTGAACCCATGCTGTATGCAAGTGGTAAGCTGGTTATGTCTGTGGAAATAAAAACAGACGGGAAGCAGGAAATATCTGAGGATATTTCTCCCCCGGAAGTAAGAAACAGGGATGACTTTCTTAAAGCCATACGGCAGGCGGGACTTGTCGGCCTGGGCGGGGCGGGTTTTCCAACTCATGTTAAGCTGAATCCTCCAAAGGACAAGGAGATTGACTGTTTAATCATAAACGGTGCAGAATGTGAACCTTATATTACTTCTGACTACAGGGAAATGGTTGAGAATCCGTCAGGCATAATCAACGGCATCAGGCTTGTGCTGGATTATCTTGATATTCCCCGGGCCGTTATAGGCATTGAGAACAACAAGCCTGATGCAATTATGATTTTGACCGGGCTGGCTGAGGAAGATAAAAGGATATCAGTTCAAAGCCTTCGTTCGAGGTATCCCCAGGGGGCAGAAAAAACACTGATTTACTCGGTTACCGGAAGGAAGGTTCCTTCGGGTAAACTGCCTGCGGATGTAGGGTGCATTGTTCTGAACGTCAACACCGTTTCGTTTATAGCGTCTTACCTTGAAACAGGCATGCCTCTTATCCGGAAACGGGTTACGGTGGACGGACCGGTGGTTAACCGGCCGAAAAATGTTGATGTGCCTATCGGAACGTCTTTACGCGATGTGTTTGATTTCTGCGGGGGCTTCAGTTCAACCCCGTACAAGGTTTTAATGGGTGGACCGATGATGGGCATTGCCCAGTACTCCCTTGAGACATCGGTGATAAAGAATACCAATGCGATACTGGCATTCGATAAAAAGGAAGGAGACCTTCCGGCTGAATGGGCATGTATTCGATGTGGCAGATGTATTGATGCCTGTCCAATGAATTTATTGCCTTTGGAAATAAACCGTCTTGTAATGGCCAATAAAATTGACGAACTGAACAGGTACCATATTCTTGATTGCATTGAATGCGGAAGCTGTTCCTATTCATGTCCGTCAAAAAGGCACCTTGTGCAATCCATTCGCCTTGGCAAGGATGCGGTCAGAAGGTTGAAAAAGGCCTGACGGTATTCAAGAAGTTTTCGAAGAACAGAAATCGAGGTGAAAACATTGGAAAACAGGTTATTTGTATGTTCATCTCCGCATTTAAGGGATAATGCCACTACCCAGAGAATAATGCTGGATGTGATAATTGCATTGCTCCCCCCAGCAGCGGCGGGAATCATATATTTTGGGTTGCGCTCGGCACTGATAATTGCCGTTACGATTGCAGCTTCGGTTTTGACCGAATACCTTATGAGGAAGGGATTAAAACGGGATCAGACCATCTCGGATTTAAGTGCGGTTGTAACAGGACTCTTACTGGCTCTTAACCTTCCCCCGTCAATTCCCGTATGGATAGCCATTGTCGGAGCTGTAATTGCAACAGGTCTTATAAAACAGTTATTCGGCGGTTTAGGCCAGAACTTTATGAACCCGGCCTTAGGTGCAAGAGTTATTCTCGTTGTTGCATGGGCAAAGCAGATGACCACATGGACAGAACCCCTTGCGGATGCTGTTGCTTCGGCAACACCCCTTAGCCTGCTGGATGCGACTGCTACTGCTACCCCGGTGGGTGGAACTGACTGGTATTCATATATGGATATGTTTTTGGGTAAAATCCCCGGATGCATCGGAGAGACTTCAGCTTTGGCCATTTTACTGGGTTTTGTGTACCTGCTTGCCAGGGGGGTCATTACCTGGCATATCCCGGTAATATATACCGGTACGGTGGCTTTATTGACATGGGTATTGGGACCGGAAGGGCTGTTTACGGGAGATCCGTTATACCACGTTCTTGCGGGAGGGCTGTTGATTGGGGCCGTGTTTATGGCTACCGACTATGCAACCAGTCCGATGACGCGGAAAGGAACGGTCATATACGCAACCGGCTGCGGGCTGCTTACCGTTCTGTTCAGGCTTTACGGGAACATGCCCGAAGGAGTTTCCTTTGCAATAATTCTTATGAATATTTTAACACCGCTGATTGACAGGCATACCATACCCGTTGCTTTTGGAGGTGAGAAAGGTGTGGGATAGTATTGTTAAGCCGACGCTGATTCTTTTCCTGGTATGTGCGGTAATAACCGGTGCGCTGGCATATGTCAACGGTATAACCAAAGACATCATTCAGAAAAGGACCGAAGAGGCACAGGAACAGTTCAGGCAGGAAGTGATGAGTGAGGCTGACAGGTTTGTTAAAAAAGACACCGAAGGAAAACCTGAACAGGTATCCGGTATTTACGAAGCCTACAGCGGAGACACCCTGAAAGGTTATGTAGTTGATGTTGTAACCAAGGGTTATGGCGGTGAGATGAAACTGACGGTTGGAGTAAATACCGAGGGCAAGGTCACCGGAGTTGTTATCGGTGACAATAATGAAACCCCCGGACTGGGTTCAAAAGCAAAAGAGCCTGGTTTTACAGGCCAGTTCAAGGAAGTCACTGTGAACGATACGTTAAGTGTTGTAAAGCAGAATAAAAAATCTGCCAATGAAATAGAGACCATCAGCGGCGCAACAATAACGTCCCGCGCTGTTGCAGGAGGAGTACAGGTTGCTTTGGACCTGGTTAAGTCAATAACGGAGGGGGGATACTAAAAATGGCCAAGTCTTCAAAAAACACGCTTTCAGTCCTCACCAACGGAATTATCAGGGAAAACCCGGTTTTAAAACTGGTGCTTGGTACCTGTCCCACCCTTGCTGTTACAACAATGGCGAAAAACGGGATTGGTATGGGAATAGCGGCTACATTTGTCCTGTTGGGCTCAAATATAGTTATTTCACTGATTCGAAAGATAGTTCCCGATAAGGTGAGAATACCGGTATTTATTACTGTAATAGCCGGATTTACAACAATAGCAGATATGCTTCTCCATGCATATCTTCCGGATATATACAAGGAACTTGGAATATTTATTCCGCTTATTGTTGTAAACTGTATAATCTTTGCAAGAGCCGAAATGTTTGCAAGCAAAAACGGTGTCGGAAGCTCCATTCTTGATGCCCTCGGAATGGGTGCCGGTTTTACATTGGCACTGCTGATAATCGGTTCGGTTCGCGAAATCTTAGGTGCAGGCACATGGATGGGAATTCCCGTTACAAGGGAACTGTTTGATCCTGCAATTATTATGATTCTTCCTCCAGGAGGCTTTCTGGCTTTTGGTTTTGTGGTTGCTGCCATCCAGAAATTTTCCGTTCTTAAAGCCAGGAACAAGGAAATTGCCGGTGGATGCAGCATGAACTGTGCCGGTTGTGCCGCAGGAAACAACGGAGGTGGCTGTCAATGAAAGAAATAATACTGATTGCCATTGCTGCAATTTTTGTTGAGAATTTTGTTTTGTCAAAGTTCCTGGGCATTTGTCCTTTTTTGGGTGTATCCAAGAAAACATCTACTGCTGTAGGCATGGGCGGTGCCATAATTTTTGTTATAACAATATCGTCTCTTGTTACCTGGCCTATTTATGAGTATTTGCTTAAGCCGTATGATCTTACCTATCTGAGGACGATAGTTTTTATCCTTGTCATAGCGGCGCTTGTACAGTTGGTGGAAACGGTTATGAAGAAGTTCATGCCTCCGCTTTACAGGGCGCTTGGGATTTATCTGCCGCTGATTACGACAAACTGTGCCGTTTTAGGTTCTGCACTGCTCATTGTGGAAAGAGAGTACACCCTGGCAAAAGCTGTGGTTTTTGGATTCGCGTCCGCAGTTGGATTTACACTTGCGCTCGTACTGTTTTCAGGCGTGAGGGAGAGAATTGAGACGAATGATATACCGCCTGCATTTCAGGGGCTTCCTATTACGCTTGTTGCGGCAGCGCTGGTGTCGGTGGCGTTCTTCGGGTTCCAGGGCTTATTCGGTATATAGTGATGTTAACTGCATTAAATGTTTTTTGGTAAAAGCATAAATGTATAATAACGGTTTTTGGCAAAAGCGGAAATTCTGAATTTTGTTTGAAAGTGAGGTGGCAGCATGGGTGCGATTCTTATTCCCGTAGCAATAGTATCCGGGCTTGGGCTTGTTTTCGGTATTATACTTTCGTATGCTTCGGTGAAATTCGAAGTGAAGGGCGATGACAGGACGGAAAAAGTACGTGAAGCTCTCCCGGGGGCAAACTGCGGAGCCTGTGGTTTCACCGGCTGTGATAATTATGCAGAGGCTATTGTAAACGGAGCTGAAATAAATCTGTGTCCTGTAGGCGGAAGTGAGCTTGTAACAAGGCTAAGCGAAATTATGGGTGTTGAGGCCCAAATAGGTGAAAAGACGGTTGCTCGGGTAATGTGCAACGGTTCATGGGATAAAGTTACTGTAAAATTTGATTACGACGGCATTATTGACTGCCGCTCTGCTGCGACGATGGCGGGCGGTCCTTCATCCTGCGTTTATGGATGCGTCGGCATGGGAAGCTGCAAGAAGGTATGTGCGTTTGACGCAATTGTGGTGGAGAACGGCCTTACAAGAATAGACGAGAAAAAATGCAGCGGATGCGGTAAATGTGTGGCTGAATGCCCCAAAATGATAATAAAAATGGTTCCTTCGAAATCCGAGTATTCGGTTGCATGCAGCAACGAGGAAAAAGGCGCCGTGGCGCGCAAAAACTGTACAGTGGCATGTATCGCGTGCAGAAAATGCGTGAAGGAATGCCCTGTAGGTGCTATTTCAATTATTAACCAGCGCGCGGTAATAGATCCTGTAAAATGCGAGAATTGCGGCGCATGCATAAAGGTTTGCCCGACAACCGCAATAATGAAATATAAAGGCCATATGTAGAATACATGCAGGAAAAGCATTTGGAATAACAGAATCAGGCGGTATGAATATTTCCGCCTGATTTTTTCATGTCCTTTTCTGCTTTTTTCCGCCCTTTCAAAACTGTCATAACCTTAGAAAAGAACTTTTTTGACACCGTTCCTATTTCGCTTCGCGTAAATTTGTTTGCCGGTTATCCTTTATCACTTAATCTTAAACATGGATACGGCATTTTGAAGTTCCTTGGCCATACTGTCAAGTTCTTTGGCAAGGTTGGCCAGAATCTCGGCACTTGCCATCTGTTCCTGTGTGCTTGCCGATACTTCTTCCGAAGTGGCTGCCGCTTCCTGTGATACTGCCGAGATGTTTTCAATCGATGAAAGGGTTTTCTGCCTGAGCGTAAGCATGTCGTTTACAGAGTTCTCCACATCGTTCATGTATTCTGTTATTTCCTTCATTGAAGAGGAAATTGTATTAAACGTGTTATTGGTCTGTTCAACAGCAGCCATCTGCTCATTGACGATGCTGCTGGTATTGCTTGCTTCAAGCACGGTCTGCTGGGTTTTCTTGTTTATGGTGCTTATTATGTTATTAATCATAATGGAGGCATCCTTTGTCTGATCGGCAAGTTTCTTAACCTCATCGGCAACAACAGCGAAACCGCGGCCTGCTTCACCGGCACGCGCAGCCTCAATTGCCGCGTTAAGCGATAACAGGTTTGTCTGTTCCGAAATACCGACGATGAGTTTGGTTATTTTACTAATCTGCTTCATATCATTGTTTAGGCTGTTTATTTGATCAACGATTTTCTGTGAAGCCTCTTTTGTCTGGTTGGCCCGGTCGTTGAGCAGTTCAACGGCGGATAATGCTTCAGTACTTATTTCCTCGGTATTGGATATCAGGTCGGACATATTCGAAAGTTTCCTGGTCATATTGTTAATGCCGTCAGAAAGGTCATTCATATATTCAACTGTCTGTGCAACTTCCTGGGCTTGCTCTGAAGACCCTTTCGACACTTCCTGAAGGGTCATTGCTATCTGCTGAGATGAAGCAAGCGTGTGCTCCGATGAGGAGGATATTTTTTCTGCACCGGTCATAACATTATTTACCGAAACTTGCACTTGTTCAACCAGTTTCTTGATATTTTGAATCATATCATCATAGTTTGTAAGGACTTCACCAATTTCATCGTTACTGCCGTCGGTTACCGCTTCTGTAAAATCTCCCTGCCTGGCTTTTCTCATAAGGCCGACAAGATTGGTCAGCGGCCTTGAGATACTGTTTGAAATAACAAATGCAAGAAGCAGTGACAATGCCACGCCTATGATCACAGTGAAAAGAATGGATGTTCCGATTGCATTTGCCGCGGAATTCAGGAAAGAGTACGGGGTTATAGTAACGATATAGAAAGGCGTGTTGCTTATGCTGTAGTAATTGCAGTATGAGTATTCATCCAGCTGGAGATCGATACTTGAGAAATCCCTGCTGGTACTGTTTTTTTCATTCACAATGCTTTCCATCAGATTCTTATGAGGATATTCAGTGCCGGGTGTTCTTGAAGAATCGCTGGAATACAATACAGTTCCGTCATTGGTTATGAACAGTAACTCAACCCTGTCTCCAAGGTTAAGCGAACTAAACAGCTGCTTCATCCTGCCTATGTCAAGGGTTGTGAAAAAGGTGCCGATACGCTTGTTTGACCTGATATTTACCACTTTTCTGATGTAAATAATGTTATTGTCCTCTGAAATATACCATTCATATGCATTTCCTCTTTCGATAAAAGATTTGCTCAGCTCTATGTAGTCTACCGATTTTACCGGATTCCCCACATATATTTCAGAATCGGCGGGGGATACCAGTCTCATTTCCAGGACGCCTTTGCTTTGAGACAATACAACGCTCAATTCTTTCTGAATATCGTTTAATACCATTCCCTTGTCGAATATCTCAAGGCTGTCATAATCAGTAAAGTTCTCCTGCAGCAGTGTTGAGAACAGAAAAGAACTTACGGTATCCGTTACTTTGTTTACTTCCGCTATGACATTATTTCCGTACTGCTTAACCGCCTCCACTGTATATTGCTTGATAATGCCTGATACCAGTGTTCTTGCACTGTTGTAAGATGTTATTCCCAGGAAAATGGGCAGTATTGATATTATGAGGAAAGAGATTATCAGCCGCTGCCGTATTTTTATCTTTCTCAGGACGCTTACCTTCTTACTGGAGGTCTGCCCTTTGATATCCGATGAAAGCTCCCCGATTTCTGCCTTTTTAAGATTGGCGCTCTTTCTGAAAAGTTTCGGAATTGACGATAAAACCTGTTTTAATTTTTCAACCATATTCTACCCCCACAGTTCTTAACAGATTGAAGATCTCATATCTTTATCCTAAATCATTTATAATGTTATCGGCAAGTTGCTGATTTTTGTTTATTATTTCGAAACGGGGGAGTATTTGTTGTTTTTAATACGTAGTCATTGAATTATGGATCAAACAATGACATAATATACTGTGGTTTCAGACTTTTGTGTTTAACGTACGTATATATTTAGTTAAGTGAGATTTATTGTCCTTTATTATATAGTATAATAATGAGGATGATCCTGTACCATAATATGATTATTTGGAAGGAAAAAGCATGGAAGATAAAGCTGTTGTAGAAATGTGCTTAAAAGGTGATACCGATGCTTTCAAGTATCTTGTTGCCAAGTACAAGAAACTTGTGTATTCCATCGCTTTTCGTTTCCTCAAGGATCCGTACCTTGCCGAGGATATTACACAGGAAGTGTTTTTCAAGGCATACAGAAAACTGGACATGTATGATACCAGCATGAAGTTCTCGGCCTGGATTGGCAGAATAACCCACAACACATGCATAGATGCCATAAGGAAGGACAAGAACTACTCAGTTGCTGCAAGTGAGGATCCGATTATAGAAGATACAGGAGAGTCGGCTGACGAGATAGTGGTTAAAAAAGAAAAAAAGCAATGGCTGGAAGAGCAGATAAGACAGCTTAAACCCGGGTATAAAACACCGCTGCTGCTTTTTCACCAGGCAGGACTAAGTTACGAGGAAATTGCAAAAAGTATGAATGTACCATTAAGTATTGTGAAAAACAGGATATACAGGGCGAGAAAAATGTTGAAGGAAAAGATGGCTGAATATTACAAGGAGGCATAAGTATGCATGTTAAAGAAAAGGATATTTCATTGTTCCTTGACAACTCGGTTAGTCCCCGAAAACGAAAAATGATTGAAGAACATTTTGCTGTATGCCCGAAATGCAAGGAGAAGCTTACCAGGTGGCAAAGTTTTTATTCTTCCCTTGAGCTGCTTGAGTATGATTTTGAGCTTGACGGCCTTGAAGACAGGGTCATGCGAAAAATAAAAAGCCATCAGCCGAATCAGCCCGTTTATAAAGGAATTTACAGGATACCGGTAACAGCCGTTTTGTTTGTTTCATTTATTGTTTTTGTACTCAACCTGATTTTTGAGCCGGTGTTCAACAGGCTTGGCGATTTCTGCAGGAATACCATGACTCTTATGCTTGATGAAGGCCTTGAGCTTATCAATACTGCAAAGTGGGAGGCAGTGGATATTATTGAGATGTTAAAATCCCTGGAAATGACAGGTTTGGCTGCATGCATCATATTAATAGCAGGGGGCGTTTACTTTACTGCAAACAGGAAATCGGTGCGCAAGGCTTGACGTTGAAACAGTCGGAAAAAGCCTTGCCTTAATATTTTAATCAAAAACAGGTTATCATTTCAGTTATTCAGGTCGTGCGGAAAGGTGCGTGGCAATATACGGCCGGTTCTTTCACGCTGCGGGGCAATTATGCATGTATTTCCAAAGTCAAATAAATTATTTGAAAACCCGGCACTATCATTGTATAATAGGTATGACAAAACAATGAACAGGCTTTTGTCGGCTTTGTAAAGAGAATTCAGGTTTATCAGGGGGAACTGTGATGATCAGTAAGGAAATTATGATTAAGAATGAATCAGGATTGGAATCAAAGGTTGCTGCACGGTTGATACAGAAAGCATCAGGTTATGAATCCAATATATGGATTCAGAAGAATGACCGCAGGGCAAATGCCAAAAGTTTGCTGGGAATTTTGTCCCTTGGCATCGGCAAGGGCGAGAAGGTGCTGCTGATTGCCGACGGTGCGGATGAACAGCTTGCGATAAAAGAGCTTGAATTATTTGTGGAAAGGGGTATGACGGAACAGAATAAATAGAAAGCGATCATGTTATGGAGAAAATAAAGGAGATTTTGGAAAATATCCCGGAGTTACCGGGTGTTTATCTGATGAAGGATAAGTCGGGCAGGATTATATATGTTGGCAAGGCAAAGGTTCTGAAGAATCGTGTCCGACAGTATTTTCAAAACCCTGAGGAAAAAGATCCCAAGACACGGACTCTCGTATCTAAAATAAACCAAATTGAGACAATAGTCACAAAAACCGAGTCGGAAGCATTAATACTTGAGAATACTCTTATTAAGCTGCATAAGCCAAGATACAATATACTTCTTAAAGATGACAAAACATATCCGTATATACGCATTACCGCCCAGGAGCTGTTTCCTAAAATCGAGCTGACGCGGACCATAAAAAAAGACGGTTCGAAGTATTTCGGTTCTTATACTAAAGTGTCTGATGCCAGGAAATCCATTGAAGTAATAAGAAAAATATTTCCGCTAAGGACATGCGGCCGTAAAATCGCAGAGGGCGACAGCCAGCGTCCCTGCCTGTTTTATCATATTAAGCTTTGTTCTGCCCCATGCGCGGGATTTATCAGCAGCAGGGATTACGGCGAAATTGTCAGGGAGGCCTGCAGGTTCCTTGAGGGCAGGCAGGACGAAGTGCTGAACGAGCTTCAGAACAGGATGCGGGAATATGCGGAGAATATGGAATTTGAGAAAGCTGCAGCCATACGGGATAAAATCAGAAGCATAAAGGGAATAGCCGAAAAGCAGCAGGTATTGTCAACAAAATTTGAAGACAGGGACTTGTGTGCGTTAATCCGGGATGAAATAAACAGTCTTGTAATTGTGCTTTTTGTCCGTAACGGCAAACTTATGGGCAAAAATGTCAATATCATGGAAAAAACGTACAGCATGTCCGATGGGGAAGTAATGGAAACATTCCTGACGCAGTTTTACGGGAACGGCAGGGAAATTCCGCCTGAAATACTGTTGACCCATCTCCCGTCCAATTTTGAGATCCTGGAACAATGGATGAAAGAGGTACGCGGAAGAGCTGTGAAACTGCATCTGCCTGTCCGAGGCGAAAAGAAGGCCCAGATAGATCTTGCGGTGAAGAATGCAGAGGAAGAGTTTATTAAATACAAGCTGAGCAGTTCGGGCAGGGATGACAATATCAAAAAGGGCCTGGAAAGGCTCAGGGAAATATTCGGATTGCCTGACAGCCCTCACAGAATTGAAGCCTATGACATTTCCAATACCGGAAAACAGGGCATGGTGGCAGGCATGGTTGTGTTTGAGGACGGGGCCAGGAATACATCCCATTACAGGAAATTTACGATAAAAAATGTGGATGAACAGAATGATTATGCCTGCATGCAGGAAGTCCTGTTCAGAAGGCTCAGGCGCCTGAAAGAGTCAACAGGGGACGAAAGTTTTGCCGAAAGCCCCGATCTGATACTGGTGGACGGCGGTATAGGCCATGTTCACGCTGCCTTGGAAGTTCTTTCGGAGCTTGAAATGGATCTTCCCGTAATAGGCATGGCGAAAAATGACAGGCACAGAACCGAAAGGCTTGTAAATGACAATTTTGATATCGAACTTCGTGATGAACCCGAATTATACTCCCTGGTTGCCGCCATACAGGAGGAAGTCCACAGGTACTCGTTAAGTTTTCACCGGCTGAAAAGAAAAAAAGCCCAGAGTAAATCTCTGCTCGATGACATAGAAGGCATAGGTCCTAAAAGGAAAAAGGCCCTTTTGAAAGAGTTCGGCTCTGTAAAAAGAATCCGGGAGGCAACGGAGGAAGAACTTTGCAGGGTCAGGGGCATCAGTCCGAAACTTGCGAAGGAAATAAAGAAAGCACTCGGCTGACATTATTTGCCATTCACATTACTCTTCGTTCTTATAAACCCAATTATTGTAATATTCCGGAATCTTAAGCCATAAGAATAGAATACACAGTGCTGCTGACAAAACACGTGAAAATGCATTGAGGTTTGTTATGGCTTATGCGCTTGTACTGGCATCTGAAAAATCAACGGATAACGGTGGGAACCGTCTTTTTCGGAAAACAGGCGGCTGGTTTCGGGGATTCAGATCCGCGCCCGTTCAGGCAAGTTATATCGAAATTGACAAAAACCTTATTTTGTACATTATCACGATACCCCGGCCTGAGATATTCCATTCCCTGAACAGAACGGGGAAAAGGAGGACCCTTGGGAAATGGGCATCTGTTTTAAACCGTAATATTATTGATCATTATCTTGCCGAAGAAACGTTAAGGGATTATATTACCGGTGAATGGTCAATGAATAACAGCGGCTTTCTTTCAGAAAGCATCAGAAAAAACATGTATTTGCTGTTTTCGGCCGAACCGCTGAGGAGAATTGAAATGCGGACCATGACCATTACACTGTCTGGAGCCCGAAAGGAATATATCCGGCCAAAACTTGTACATGTACTTAAAAATTTTAAGATTGTCAATGTGATAGATGCAAACAGCGGAATGCAGGAAATGTGGGACGAGTTCATGGCTGAAACAGGTGTTCCTGTTTGTATTACGGAAGACTTCGGTGTCCTTTCCAGGAGCCATGTCTGGATTTCATATGAAGAAACCGGCATTGATTATCCTTTTAGTGGAATAAAGGTGGATGCCGGCTCAAAATGCATAATATATCCCGGCGGCAGCAGGCAATACCGGATAGGCTATTCTTTAGGGAAGAAACTTATGAGCAAACTTGGCACAAAAACGGTGCAGAGGTTTAATAATTTGGAATTGACGGAGTTTTTGCTTGATATGGTGGTTAATAGCATGGATGTTTCATTGGCAGAGGCAGAAGAAATTTTGGGGCTGAAAATTTCCATTATATCAGTTGAATCGCAAAGTCAATGTTCTTGACATAATAAAATGCGTGCTTTATAATGTTAGCATTGTAATGGGGGAAGTATATTCTCCCATTATATAGCGTTTGCGCAAAATACTGATATGAGCGTATTTCAGACATGTAAGGGAGATTTTGCAGGTATCAGTTACACCCGCATAAATCATGGCATCAGGGCTTATGTTACATGAATAAAAGTATTTGAAATGGATAAATTATTATAACTCTTACTTGATTTATGGGGGAATACAGAGAGAAAATAAAAAGAAGGAGTAGCATTGCATGAGTGGCAAAGAGATATTCTTGACTTATGAAGGACTTAGAAAACTGGAAGATGAACTGGAGCGTCTTAAAGGGGAAAAAAGACGGGAAATTGCAGAAAGAATAAGGCAGGCTTTAGCTTTTGGAGATATTTCGGAAAATTCAGAGTATGACGAAGCCAAAAACGAACAGGCCAAGAATGAGCTCCGTATAGTGCAGCTTGAAAATATGCTGAAGAACGCAACTGTGATAGATGATGAAGAAATAGACACTAATTCCGTCCGGCTGGGAACCCGCGTGAAAGTACATGACATGGAGCTTGATGAAGAGGTGGATTATTATATCGTGGGTTCTACCGAAGCTGATCCGCTGGAGCACAAGATTTCAAATGACTCACCCGTCGGACGCGCACTGCTCGGAAAAAAGCCCGGCGATATTGTAACTGTTCAGGTTCCTGACGGCTCGATACAGTTTAAGGTACTGAAGATATACAAATAATATTGTTATCAGCGGTTTCATGGGGTATAATATTTTAAGTAAAACAGTTTACATTAAAGTGTAAGCTGTTTTTGTATATGTTTCAGTGTTAATATCTGGTTGTTTTTCCTGTCATTATCCGGGAAAATATAAATATAATTGCAGGAGGACTATAAATGTCAGAAAATATCAGTTCAGACACACAGGAAATTCAGGAGCTGAATGAAATCCTGAGAATAAGAAGAGAGAAGCTCAGGGATTTGCAGGACAAGGGCAGGGATCCTTTCTGCATTGTCAGGTATGATGTGACCCACAAAACAAAAGAAATAATTGATTCCTTTGAAGAGCTTGACGGAAAAACTGTTTCCATCGCAGGAAGGATTATGGCTAAACGTGGTATGGGAAAAACCAGTTTCTGCGATATCCAGGACAGGGACGGGAAAATTCAGCTCTTTGTCCGAATAAATGAACTTGGCGAAGAGGCGTACGAAGAGTTTAAGAAGCTGGATATCGGCGATATTATAGGTGTCAGCGGGACGGTATTTAAAACACGCATGGGTGAAATAAGCGTAAAAGTCCATGAATACACCCTTTTATCCAAGTCTTTGAGACCGCTGCCCGAGAAGTTCCATGGGCTTAAAGACACTGATATCCGTTACCGTCAAAGGTACCTGGATCTTATTGTCAACCCTGAAGTGAAGAAAACCTTCATCCTGCGCAGCAGGATTATATCTGCCATAAGAAGTTTCCTGGACAGCAGGGGTTTTCTTGAAGTTGAAACTCCAATACTGAACCTTATTCCCGGGGGCGCAAATGCAAGGCCTTTTATTACTTATCATAATACCCTCGATCTGGATATGTACCTGCGTATTGCTCCGGAACTGTATTTGAAAAGACTGATTGTCGGCGGAATGGAAAAGGTATATGAGATTGGCCGCATGTTCAGGAATGAAGGCATGTCGATTAAACATAATCCCGAGTTTACACTCCTTGAAGTGTACGAAGCCTATACTGACTACCATGGTATGATGAAGCTGACCGAAGACCTGTATGTTCATATTGCCGATACGGTACTGGGCACAAGAAAATTCGAGTACCAGGGCCATGAAATTGATTTGAATCTGCCCTGGCCCCGCATGACTATGACAGAAGCCGTAAAGAAATATACCGGGATTGACTTTGACACCATTGCATCAGATGAAGAAGCCCTTGCGCTGGCAAAGGAAAAGGGGCTTGAAACAGATGGGCTGGCAACAAAGGGTGAAATTCTGAATCTGTTTTTTGAGGAGTTTGTGGAAGCAAACCTTATACAGCCTACATTCATAATGGATTATCCCGTTGAGGTTTCACCGCTGACAAAGAGAAAACCCGATAAACCTGAACTGACCGAACGTTTTGAATTATTCATAACCGGTCGTGAAATGGCCAATGCCTATTCCGAGCTTAATGATCCGATTGATCAGAAGGAAAGGTTTCTGGCCCAGGTCAGAAAGCGTGAACAGGGCGATGAAGAAGCCAATATGATGGATGAGGATTACGTAATAGCACTGGAACACGGACTTCCGCCCACAGGTGGTCTTGGTGTGGGAATTGACAGGCTTGTTATGCTGTTTACAAATTCCTTCTCCATCCGTGATGTTTTATTGTTTCCGACAATGAAACCAAAGGAATAATTTTTATAAAGGAGGGCTTACATGCAACAGCTGGACAGGGAAAAGGCGCTGGAGATCCTGGAACTTAACCCGGATGCAACAAAGGATGATGTGTCAAGAAGGTATGGCATTTTAACCAGGAAGTTCAGAAACACCGAAAGGGATGAAAGAGGCTATACCATAGAAGATGTTACAGAGGCGTACAATTTGCTGATGGGAATAACCTATGTCGACAAGGCCGAGGAAGAACGGCAGAAGGCATTAAGGGAGAATCCTCCTTTCCTTGCAAGGATTCTTAAGGTGGATCCCGTGAAACTGGAAAACTTTTTCCATTATTACAAGATACATATGATTATTGGCGTTGTACTGATAGTTTTCCTGTTCTTCACGGTACGAAGCTGTGTAACCAAGGTGGAGCCTGATTTTACCATTGTTTGTTTTGGTAACGTGTTCAGCAGTGAAGAGGGTTTGATAGAAGAGGACATAAAGCAGCGGATACCCGGAATTACAGCTCCTTCGGTCCAGTTTCTGACCAGCATGGCTGAGGATCCGCAATATACTTATACAATACAGATGAAATTCGTTGCAATGATAGCGGCAAAGGAAGTTGATATTGTTATAATGGACAGGAAAACCTTTGAAATGTACATGGCCCAAGGAATGTTCCTTCCCTTGGATGACCTGATCGGCGGGTTTGAATTCCCCGAAGAGAGCTATGTAAGCGGCAGCGAAATAATTGATGAAACAGAAGATGGCGAACCTGTTAAAAGCACTTCACATATTTACGGTATTGATATATCCGACAATAAATTCATCAAGGATAACATGATCTATGCAGACAGCCCGGTAGCAGCCATTGTAAGGAACAGCGAGAGAATGGACCTGGCACTGGAGTTTATGAGAAGTTTGGACTAGTGGATAATGTTTTAGCAGGGAGGGACGGTTATGTTTGAAATGACAGTGGACAACCATGGCAGCAGCGATAAAGTTCGGATAGTCCTGAGCGGGGAAATAGATATATCAACTGCGCCTGAATTCAAAACCGGGCTATATGAATTGATCGGTGACGGAACGAAAAATGTTGAACTCATCTGTGACGGGTTGACGTATATAGACAGCACCGGGCTTGGCATCCTGGTCGGAGCACTGAAAAGGGTTAAAAACCATCAGAACAATGTGTATATACTCCGGCTGCGCGACAATATCAGAAAACTTTTCAGAATTACAGGACTCGACAAAGTATTTATCCTGGAGGATGCAGTATGAACGGGAACTTTGATGAGATTACCATAAAGCTGCCAAAAAAAGCAGAATACGTAGGATTTATCAGGCTCGCGGTATCAGGGCTGGTTTCCAGAATAGGGTTTGATATTGATACCGTTGAAGATATAAAGGTTGTTGTTTCCGAGATATGTACAAGGATTATTTCTTCAGAATGTGACTCCTGCCGGTATTATGATGTTAATTTCAAACTGTATTCCGATGGTTTCAGGGCATCCTTCAGAGTATCGGACTGTCTTGTGAAAAATCTGTTTGAAGGAGATTCGGGCGAATTCGCAAAAGCAATCATATCTTCTTTAACGGACGAGTTCAGTATTACATGCAATGATGAATGCATTATAACCATTGGTAAAAACTTGGGGGATTCCGTTAATGGATAAAAACAGGGAAAACCAGAATACAGTTTCCGATAATCTGTTGTTTGAGAAATACCGTGAAACCAGGGATCTGAATATTCGGAATGAAATTGTTTCCCGATACATATATCTGGCAGAGATTCTTGCAAAGAAATTTGTCAATCGCGGCGTGGAATATGACGATTTGTACCAGGTTGCGTGCATGGCGCTGATAAACGCTGTTGAGCGCTTTGATGTCAACGCAAATGTCAAGTTTGTAAGTTTTGCCACGCCCACCATCATAGGCGAAATAAAGCGTTATTTTCGTGATAAGGCTTCTGTTATACGGGTTCCCAGGAGAATATACGAAATATACCAGAAGGTTAACCAGGCCAGGGAACAGCTCATGCAGAAAAACGGCAGGGTGCCGAGGGTTGATGAGATTGCTGAGTACCTGAATCTCAGCGAGGAAACAATTCTTGAAATCATTGAATCGTGGAATGTCTATAAAATCCAGTCCTTTGACCAGACGGTCTATGATGATGACGATCTGGAGCTTTATGAAGCCATCGGTGAAGACGATGAGTCATTTGAAAGAATTAACAACAGGGACTTTCTTGAAAAATCCATGCAGCATTTCAATGATACAGAAAAGGAATTCATAAAGCTCAGGTATTTCGAAAACAGGACCCAGAAAGAAATCGCAGCAAGTTTTAACGTGTCCCAGATGTATATTTCGAGACTTGAAAGAAAAACTCTCGAGAAATTCAGAAGAATTCTGAGAAAGTAAAGCAATTTGGTGGTAAATAAAAGACAGAATTATAACTGGTGATGCTGATGGAGCTGGTCAGATGAAAGTAAAAAAAATATACAGGGGCTTTATTATCAACGATGCTAACGTTGTCTGTGAAACCGTGCGGGCCATTGTTTCGTATTTGGAGAATTCCCTCGGTGTCAGCAGCGACCAGTCCTTTGATGTGAAAATAATACTAAATGAGCTTCTTCAGAATGCAATTGAGCATGGAAATCTTTCAAACTGCGATAAAAAGGTTTACATGGATGTATGCATCAGGGGAGAGGATGTTTTAAACATTACGATTAAGGATCAGGGACAGGGTTTTGATGTTGACAAGGTTTTAAAAAGGAAATGCGATCAGACCGAACGCGATATTATGGATCTTCCTGAATGCGGAAGAGGGCTTCACATAGTCAGAAGCCTGTGTGATGACATATCCTTTAATCAAAGAGGCAACTGTATTACAGTAAAAAAGAGACTGTTATAAAATTACTTTTTTTTCCATGAAGGTTAGGGAAGGACAAACTATTCAGTAGTCAAAACACCGACAGTGTGATATAATTAATATGCAATGCTGAGAATAAGGTTTATTGATATAGATTTCAGATGAAGCGGGGCTCGCCCCGTCCGGAATGGAGATGATATAATGATTAAGTGTTCCATATGCAAGAAAAATATTGCAGTGATTTTTATAACAAAAATTATAAACGGAAAGCAGGAACCCATCGGGTTATGCATGCAGTGCGCGCAGAAACAGGGAATTTCTCCTTTGAATCAGATTATTCAGCAGACAGGAATGACCCAGCAGGATTTTGAAAACTTAAGCAACCAGATGATGAGTTTATTTGAAAATATGGATATGGACAGTTTGGAAGAAGCCCTCGCCGACAACGAGGAAGGCAAAAGCAATCAGCTTCTGCGTCCTTTCGCCAACTTAATTCCCGAGGATAAAAACGCGGCGGCAGACGACAAAAAAACCGGCAACTATGACGGAGTAAGAGTAAAGACCAAAAAACAGGGAAAGAGGAAATTCCTGGATATGTATGGCACGAACCTGACAGAAAAGGCTGCGAAGGGAGAAATAGACAGGATTATAGGCCGTGAACGCGAGATTGATCGGGTGGTTCAGATTCTGAACAGAAGGGCAAAGAACAATCCCGTGCTGATCGGCGAGCCCGGTGTGGGCAAAACAGCGATAGCTGAAGAACTGGCGGTGCGTATTGTGAACAGGCAGGTTCCTGCAAGGTTCTTCGCAAGCGAAATATACCTGCTTGATTTGGCTGCCATTGTTGCCGGCACGCAGTTCAGGGGCCAGTTTGAAGCAAGAATGAAATCAATATTAAAGGAAGCTAAGGAAAACGGGAATATCATACTTGTTATTGATGAACTGCACAATATTGTAGGTGCCGGAGATGCCGAAGGCGGAGCAATGAATGCGGCCAATATCCTGAAACCCGCCCTTGCACGCGGCGATGTGCAGATAATAGGTGCCACTACGCTGGATGAATACAGGAAGCATATTGAAAAGGATGCAGCGCTGGAAAGAAGATTCCAGCCCGTCCTGGTGGATGAACCCACGGTTGCGGAGTCAATTGAGATACTCAAGGGAATCCGGGATTATTATGAGGATTATCACCATGTAAGGATTCCCGATGATGTTATTGAGTATGCCGTAATACTGTCCGACAGGTATATTCACGACAGGTATCTTCCCGACAAGGCTATTGACGTTATTGACGAGGCAGGATCACGGGTTAATCTTAAGAACCAGGGTCTGGTTGAACTGGAAGCGCTGAGACATGAACTCGAAAAGATACAGGAGGCAAAGGAGCAGGCCGCGCTGCATGATGATTACAAGAAGGCGGCGGACTATAAGGTGGAGGAGTGCAGGCTCCAGGAAAAAATCAACGAACTGACCGAAAAATTCGGCACAATGGATGTTACGAAGGATGACATTGCATATGTGATTGAGTCCTGGACAAAGATTCCTGTAAGCAAAATAACCGAAGCCGAAGCCCAGAAACTGATTAACCTTGAGGACCGCCTGCACAGAAGGGTTGTCGGCCAGGACAGGGCGCTTGAGAGCGTAGCAAAGGCAATCAGGCGGAACAGGTCTGACTTCAGGAAGAAACGTAAGCCCAGTTCATTCATTTTCGTAGGTCCGACAGGTGTCGGGAAAACAGAGCTTGCCCGTGCCGTGGCCGAGGAACTGTTCGGCAGCGAAGACGCAATGATAAGGCTTGACATGTCCGAGTATATGGAAAAACATACCGTTTCGAAGTTAATCGGTGCGCCTCCGGGATACGTAGGCTTTGATCAGGGCGGGCAGCTGACCGAGAAAGTTCGCAGAAGGCCGTATTCGGTAATCCTTCTTGACGAAATAGAAAAAGCCCATCCCGATGTTTTCAATATTCTCCTGCAGATTATGGAGGACGGAAGGCTTACAGACAGCCAGGGAAGAACGGTGGGGTTTGAAAATACTATTATAATCATGACATCAAATGCCGGTACCAGCAACCGTGCCCATGGTATAGGCTATAACAATGAGACCGTCGTTGCCCTTGAAAAACAGGTGATGGATGCTGTTAAAAATACTTTCCGCCCCGAGTTTTTAAACAGGGTGGATGATATAATTGTATTTGAGGAGTTAACAAAAGATCAGCTTAACAGGATTGTGGATTTGATGATTGAAGAAGTAAGAAGAAATGCCCTTGAGAAGGGTATTGAAATCATGGTAAGCCAGAAAGCCAGGGACGCACTGGTTGAAAAAGGTTACAGTCCGAAATACGGAGCAAGGCCGCTTCGGAAAAAGATTCAGCAGCATATAGAAGACGAGCTTGCCGAAAGATACCTCAAGGGTGAGATATCAGGCGGTTCGGTTGTTTCGGTTGATTATGAGAATGACAATTTTGTTTTTGCAATACAATAAACTGAGCAATTTGGCTGAAACCTTTGGGAAACTATAATTATAAACAATCGGAGATCCGGTATTGACCGGATCTTTTTTTATTTACATAAATTTTTCTTTTATTGCTTATTGGAATATTTTCATATCAAGCATCAAAAAATAAACATGGTTTCCTGAACAAAAGCGACAGGGAGGTTTTGCAATGATAGGAAGGATTTTAAACCGAATCCGATACTTATGGATTGTTATAATCCTGTCTGTTCTACTGCTGGCGGCAGCTGTCGCGCTGCTTGTCCATTCGGTAAAACCAAGGGAGCGAATACCGCAAAAAGGGGTATTTGTTCTTGCTGAAGCAAACACGGTAAAGGAATAAGTCCATATGAATGCAGCAGGAGGAACGGGAAATGGAACAGAAAAGAACAAAGGAAGAATACAGGAAATGGTCGCAGCAGCAGGCTCCAGGAACACCGAAGGCGAAAAACCTTGTTATGGCCTTCCTTGTCGGCGGGATAATATGTACGATTGGCCAGTTTATCCTGAGAGCCTTGCTGAATACCGGCATGGCAAAAGAGGATGCCGGTTCGCTGACTACGCTGTTCATGATATTTATAGGAGCGTTTCTGACAGGACTGAACGTTTATGATGATATCGGAAGAATAGGAGGCGCGGGAGCAGCAATACCCGTAACAGGATTTGCAAACTCAATTGTTTCACCTGCAATGGAATATAAAAAAGAAGGATACGTTATGGGAGTAGGAGCAAGGATGTTCCTGATTGCAGGACCCGTCCTTGTTTACGGGATTTTTTCCTCAATCATAGCGGGGATTGTTTACTATCTTGTATCCTGATAAATATCAGGTATTCATCGCACGAAACGGAGGAGATTATGGGTACGAGGCTGGGAAAGCAGACAATACGGCTGGACACAAAACCTGTGATACAGTCATGGGCTTCAATTGTAGGTGCTAAAGAAGGTCACGGCCCCCTGGGCAGATTCTTCGATGAAATAATAGAGGATGAATATTTCGGCGAAAAAAGCTTTGAAAAGGCTGAGAGCAGGTTTCTCAGAGAGACGCTGGCTAAAACACTGATGAAAGGCGGGGTATCGGCTAACGATATCCAGTATGTATTTGCTGGTGATTTATTGAATCAGTGTGTTGCTGCGAATTTTGGAATAAGGGAAAGTGAAATCCCTTTTTTCGGGTTATACGGTGCGTGCTCCACAATGGCTGAATCCCTGACATTGGGAAGCCTGATGGTGGAAGGCGGTTTTGCAGAGAGATGCGTATGCATAACATCAAGTCACTTTTGCTCGGCTGAAAAGCAGTTCAGGTTTCCGCTGGAGTTTGGAAACCAGAGACCGCCCACGGCACAGTGGACTGTTACGGGTGCGGGCGGAGTAATGGTTGGAAAGGCGGGCGACGGACCAAGAGTTGTTCATGTTACAACGGGCAAGATTGTTGACATGGGAATCACCGATTCAAACGATATGGGTTCGGCGATGGCACCTGCAGCCTGCGACACAATAACCGCCCATTTCAGGGAAGCAAATCTTCCCTTGAACCATTATGAACTGGTAGTAACCGGGGATCTGGGGATTCACGGCAGGAATATTTGTCTCAAGCTTCTTGAAGAGAACGGCATAGCAATAAGTGATTTCTACGATGACTGCGGGGTTATGATATACGACCGCGAGAAGCAGAAAACAGACTGCGGCGGAAGCGGATGCGCCTGTTCAGCGGTTGTTCTTGCAGGGTACATTCTTGAAAAACTGTCCAGACGTGAGCTGAACAGGGTTCTTTTTGTGGCCACGGGTGCGCTGCACAGTCCGATAACCGTGCAGCAGGGCGAAAGTATACCTGCCATAGCCCATGCGGTCGGTATTGAAATGATTTGACAGAGGTGAAAGGATGGAATTCTTAAAGGCTTTTATTGTTGGTGGATTAATCTGTGTTGCAGGACAGCTGCTGATTGACCTGACAAAACTGACACCGGCAAGAATAATGGTTATTTTCGTTGTAGCCGGCGTTGTACTCGGAGCACTGGGGATATATCCCCGCCTGGTCGAATGGGGAGGTGCCGGAGCAAGCGTTCCAATCATAGGTTTTGGAAATGTTCTTGCAAAAGGCGTCATTGAAGACGTTGACAAAAAAGGACTGATTGGTGCATTCAGCGGCGGGGTGAGGGCAGGTGCCGTAGGAATAGCAGCTGCGGTGTTCTTTGGATACATTATGGCAGTTGTATCAAAGCCGAAGGCAAAAAACAAGACATAAACCGGAGGAAAATGTCAATAAGTGCATGTTGCACATGCCAAACCTTTTCATTATAATCAATATAGTGTAAAAAATAATTCTGAGAGTAAATGACATACATGGAATTAATAAACAGAAGCAGGCCTGCCGCGGTATGCGGGCCGGGCATTCAAAGACTGAGTTTTCCAGGTGGAGGAAGTCTCCACCTGAATTAATAAAGCAAGAAAACATGAGGTGCCGGTATGAGTGAAAGACGATTTAACCCGATAATCGGTATAATTATAATTATTATTGCCGGATGCGGCATAGGTTTGCTTTTAAGCGAGCTGATTAAGGACCGTAACAGTACAGATAACAATATGCATACATCACCCACACCAACCATGGCTGTTGCAGAAAACAGTCCGGCTGCTTCACCTTCCCCCGCACAGGAACCAACAGCAACTTCCGTTCCGTCACCCACTCCTGCTCCAACCCCGGCCCCCTATTCTTCAGTTGAGGTTAAAGGGTTGTATCTGACTGCAAACACAGCGGGTAATCCTTCAAGGCTTCAGTACTTTATTGATTTGGCGAACAGAACCGAGATAAATGCTTACGTAATAGATGTGAAGGATGACTACGGGAAAATATGCTACGAGACCCAGGTTCCCCTCGCCCTGAAGCACGAAGCCTGGGAGAGGAAATACGACGTACGTGAGGTCATCAGTAAACTTCATGAAAACAACATAAAGGCCATAGCCAGGGTGGTATGTTTCAGCGATCCTTACATGCCGCTGAAAGAGCCCGATATATCTCTTAAAAATAATAGCGGCGGGGTTTTCAAGGCTCCAGTCGGGAATTCCCACCTGGCCTGGCTTGATCCCACAAAGGAAGAGGCATGGCAGTACATTATTGATATCTCGAAGGAAGCAGTTGAGCTTGATTTTGATGAAATCCAGTTCGACTATATCCGTTTCCCCGAGACAACCAATTTCAAGTACGACATGAGTTATTTCGAAAAGGAGAAAAGCGAATACATTGATGGTTTTGTAAAGGCTGCAATTGAGCAGATGCCGAATGTGACCATATCCGCCGACATATTCGGGAGTGTTTGCCTGCAAAGCAGGGATGTGGGAGGAATAGGGCAGACCCTTGAGACCATCAGCGAACGGATACACTATATCTCGCCGATGATTTACCCGTCCCATTATGCCAACAACAGCAATCACTATTCGGGAAACGGCATCGGAACGAATATAAACGGTATTTTGTTCGAAAAACCCGATCTTGAACCCTACAAGGTTATATACAATACCCTGCTTATTACGAAGAAGAGGCTTGAAAACGCAGGCGTTGATGTAAAGGTAAGGCCGTACCTCCAGGGTTTTACCGCTACATATATACCTGAGGGTTATTATATGAATTATGGGGCGGAGCAGTACAGGGAACAGATCCAGGCTGTTTATGATGCAGGCTATTCCGAATGGATATTCTGGAATTCAGGAAATAATTATGTGGAGGATGCATTTCTGCCCGAGTAATATATATAATGTATACGTATATATAGAAAACAGTAATTCACAAGTTCTTGGATAACAGGGGGAACCCGCTGATGAAAAATGAAAAACAAAAGAAAAACCCGGTTTCAATTGTGTTATTGACTGCAGCAGTCTTGATTTCATTATTGCTCTTAGGTCTGTATGCATGGAAAAATGCTGCACCGCCCAAAACGGGTGATGACAATGATACAGGTCCTGATACAGCGATAGGGACAATAACGCCGATCTCCGTACCCACTGCTGTATACAAACCAACCGAGGCTCTGTCTCCAATTGCGGAACTCACCGAAATACCTTCAGTAACACCAACGCAGGAGGCCGCACCGACAAAGAAGCCTTCGCCGACACCGAGACCGGAGGTCACGCCAATGCCCAGACCTGAATTTCAGCCGGTTAAAGCGCTGTATCTTAAACCTGGTTCCTTCCAGGACAGCAGCCGGCTTGATCACTACATAGATCTTGCGAACAGGACCGAGATAAATGCCTATGTTATTGATATTAAGAGCGACTGGGGCATGATTACATACAAATCCGGGATTGATGACGTAATCGCAGCAAAGGCGTGCAGCAATAACATTGATATCCGCAAAATTATCAAAAAACTCCACGACAACAATATCAGGGTAATAGGCCGTGTAGTCACATTCAAGGACAGTGTGATAACAAAATACAGGCCTGATATGGCAATACATCATAACGGAAAACTCTTTGATCAAAGCCGTGATGGCAGTGGTGTATACTGGCTTGATGCCACGAACAGGGACAGCTGGGATTACATACTTGCCATAGTCCAGGAGGCGATATACTATGGTTTTGACGAGATTCAGTTCGACTATGTCCGTTTTCCTGAAACATCACTGTATGAGTATGAGCTTTCAAACCTTGAAGAGGGAAAGGAGCGGCATGAATATATCGAGGAATTTCTTAAGTACATAAGGGAAAACGTTCCCGAGGATATCATCCTGTCTGCGGATGTTTTCGGAATGCCGCTGATTTCGTCAAGGGACTATGGAGAGATTGGCCAGACTCTTGAGTCCATCGGATGGAACCTTGACTACATTTCACCGATGATCTACCCGTCACACTTTGCCAACAGCGCCCCGAAAGGCTCAATGGCCAATGGTGAAGGGCAGGTTATAAACGGTATCAAGTTTACTCATCCCGACCTGTATCCGTATGAAGTAGTTTATAATACACTGCTCGTGGGCAAGCGGAGGATTGAAGCCGTTGAAGGCTACAATCTGAAAGTCAGGCCTTATATACAGGGCTTTACTGCGGATTATCTGCCGTCAGGCTACTGGAAACAGTACGGGGTTGAAGAGTATCGTGCGCAGATACAGGCAGTGTATGATGCGGGATACGAAGAATGGATATTCTGGAATGCTCCGAATACTTATATAGAAGAGGCCTTTCTTCCCGAAGAATAGGTTAACGGTTGAATAAAATATCAGTTGAAAGGAAGTATTTGCATGTCTGTAATAAGAGCCATCATCCTGGGGATTGTGCAGGGTTTAACAGAGTTTCTGCCGGTCAGCAGTTCCGGCCATCTTGTTCTTCTTCAGAAAATCTTCAATATCGAGGAAGGAGCACTGACCTTTGATATTGCTTTGCATCTGGCTACGCTGATTGCCGTACTGTTGGTTTACAGAAAGAAGATACTCGGGATGCTTAAGAACCCGTTTTCGAAACTGCCGCTGTACATTGTTATCGGCACAATTCCCGTTGCGGTTTTCGGGCTTTTGCTCAATGACCTTATTGAATCATTTTTTGAAACAGGAGCTACGCTTGGTGCAGGCTTTATTTTTACCGGCCTGGTATTGATGTATGCCGACAGCACAGGTGAAAAGACTAAAAAACTTGAACAGATGAATATAAAAGATCCGCTGCTTATAGGTACCTCACAGGCAGTTGCAATGCTTCCTGCAGTTTCAAGATCGGGCATGACCATTTCCACTGCCCTGGCTCTTGGCATTGAACGGAAAACCGCTGCCGATTTTTCATTCCTTTTGTCAATTCCCGCGATTCTTGGAGCCGTTGTTGTTGATGTTTACAAAATGCTGAAAACCGGAACAAGTCAGATTGCGTCAATAGGGCCCCTTCCTTTTGCCCTTGGAATGATTTTTGCGGCAGTAACAGGCTTTATTGCGGTGAAATTCATGATAAGCCTTGTTCAAAAGCAGAAACTGAAGTATTTTTCCTGGTACCTGTGGATTATAGGAGCATTGGTCTTATTGGATCAGTTGTTCTTCCATGTTTTCTTTTAGGATAATCCGGGCGAATAGGACTAAAGTCCTATATTCACCGCCTATGGGCCTATATTCTAATTTACAGTTATTTGCTAAAATTGTATCGAACATTAGCATTTCTCCTGTTTTTTTGAAGAGCTATAATTGCTCTTTTTTTTTGTTCAGACGTCCCCCTTGAATAAATGGTGTTTTTAACATAGAATTTACACTGTAAGGCATAATACCGTGCCTTATAGTTTTATGCGTTGAATTAACCGGAGGTTCTTGTGAAAGATACAGTAATTCTGGGAATAGAGTCAAGCTGTGATGAAACATCGGCTGCCGTTGTTGTAAACGGAAGAAAGGTTTTGTCGAATATTATTGCAACACAGGTAAAACTGCACGCGGAATACGGAGGCGTCGTGCCCGAGATTGCTTCAAGGAAGCACGTGGAATCCATAATTCCTGTCGTTGACAAGGCATGCAAGGATGCAGGCATTGAGCTCAAAGATGTTGATGCAATTGCCGTAACCTACGGACCGGGACTGGTGGGAGCCCTTCTTGTAGGTCTTTCAGCTGCGAAGGGATTTGCCCTTGCCCTTGGGAAACCTTTAATAGGTGTGAACCATATAGACGGGCATATTTGCGCAAATTACATCGCCCATACCGATCTCGAGCCGCCCTTTACCTGTCTCGTTGCATCGGGCGGGCACAGCCATGTTGTAAATGTCGCCGATTACAGGAAGACCGTTGTTCTTGGCCGTACCAGGGACGATGCTGCCGGAGAGGCTTTTGACAAAATAGCAAGGGTCCTGGGCCTGGGATATCCCGGGGGACCAAGGGTTGAAAGGAAAGCGGCGGAGGGAGATCCCAATGCCTTTCATTTTCCGAGGGTGAAATTCAAGGATTCGCCCTATGATTTCAGCTTCAGCGGGCTGAAGACTGCGGTTATCAATACAGTCAATCATTTCCGGCAAAAGAATGAAGAAATACCAGTTGCAGATATTTGTGCCTCATTCCAGAAAGCTGCGGTTGACGTACTTGTTGACAACACCGTCGAGGCAGCGGTAAAGGAAAAATCCAAAGTTATCTGCCTTGCCGGCGGTGTTGCTGCGAATACTTTTCTGCGTGAAAGTTTTGAAAAGACCTGTTCAGACACAGGCATAAAGCTTCTTTACCCGCCCCTTGCATTATGCACCGATAATGCGGCGATGATTGCGTCCGCGGCGTATTTTTCCTTTATTGAAAAGGACTTTGCTCCGAAGGATCTGAACGCAATACCGGGGCTGAAACTTGGAGAGAAGTATTAGCAATGCTTTGAGCCTTTTTATGAAGCCTTTAAAATTTCAAAATTCATTTGATTGAAATATTTAAGCATGCTTAACTAAAAAATTTTTCTGTGAATTCTGTGGAAAAGTCATATTTTTCGGGCAATATTACCGGGATATCCTGTGGACAACATTGTGGATAATGTGGATGGATGGTTTTCACCGGTATGACAAAATTACAGGAGAAACACAACAAGTTGCAAAACGTGGGCAGAAGTTAAATGGAATATTAATTGTTCATTTCGTACCAGGTTCCATACAGCAGTCAAATCCCCTGTCCCGCTGATCGTGCGGAAAACCGGAATATTTCACGCTGATCAAGAAAAAAATTTATAAGTGTATTGAACTTTGAATTTATGTCAATACTTATATTAAAGTGATAAATACGCTAATTAAAATGCCTGATTAAGGATTTTGGACTTTAATTTATTATATCGGGAAAGAGGGGAATTTATGCTGAATGCTATATATAAAAAGAAAGAAAGAATAAAATGGGTAAAACCTGTAATATATACGGTCCTGTTTTTGCTCTTTCTGTCCGTATGTTACGCCGAAAAGGTGAACCGGGATTTATCCGACAGCATGATACGCCTGCACATTGTTGCGACCAGCGACAGCATACAGGATCAATCGCTGAAGTACCGCGTAAGGGATGCGGTAATAGAATATATGGCCGGCAAAATGAATGGGTTAAGGGATAAAACCGATGCGGCGTCATTTATCAGCAGCCATCTGCATGAGATTGAACAGGTGGCCAATGAAATCATAAGCCGGGAAGGTATGACTGAGATTGCAAAGGCTTCATTCGGGAAATATCCATTTCCTTCGAAACAGTATGCAAACATGATACTTCCTGCAGGGTTTTATGATGCCCTGAAAATTGAGATAGGAGATGCAAAAGGCCGTAACTGGTGGTGTGTTATGTTTCCCCCGCTGTGCTTTACCGAGGACACGAAGGGGGAGCTTGATGAGGAATATATGAGTATTCTTAAGGAACAGTTGTCCGAAGAGGAAATGGAAATCATTTTGAGTGACGGGGATAAGGAAATACCTGTAGAGATTAGGTTCAAAATCGTGGAAATATTCCAGGAATCAAAAATAAAACTTGCAGGCCTTCTCAAGGGAATAATAAGCATCAAATAAGGAAATACCGATGTAATGCAGAAAGGGCGGGAGAACTGTCTTCCGCCCTTTTAAATTTTCTTCCCATTCTTTTATTGCATCGGGTATACTTTTATAATATACTTTATTTATTACCAGATAATATGTGCTGATAATTAATCAGGTATAAAGGGGTGTTGAAAGTGAATTATTTTCTCACTGAAGAACAGGAAATGATAAAGGAACTGGCCGCAAGGATTGCGGATGAAAAGATCGCTCCGATAGCAGCCGAGTATGACCGTGAAGGCAAGTTTCCCCACGAGATAATCGGGTACCTGGCTCAGGCTGATTTATGCGGTGTTTATATTGAAGAAAAGTATGGCGGTCTGGGCGGCGGCGTGTTTGAAATGGCGCTTGTGGTAGAGGAATTAAGCAGGGCATGCGGTGGTATTGCACTTGCTTTTGCGGGAACCGGCCTTGGTACATATCCCATCATCCTGTTCGGCAACGAGGAGCAGAAACAGAAATACCTGCCCGATATTGCCTCAGGCAAAAAACTTGCTGCGTTTGCACTGACCGAAGCCGACGCGGGAAGTGATGCCGCAGGTATCCGTACAACAGCTGTTTTAGACGGTGATCACTATGTTCTGAACGGAACAAAGCAATGGATTACAAACGGCGGCGAAGCCGATGTTTATACCGTAATAGCGTGCACCGACAAGGAGAAAGGTGCAAGGGGGTTTTCGGCATTTATAGTGGAGAAGGATACTCCCGGTTTTACCTTCGGAAAAAAGGAAGACAAAATGGGTATCAGGGCATCCAGCACGCGGGAATTGATTTTCAACGACTGCAGAATCCCGAAGGAGAACCTTTTGGGCAAGGAAGGAATGGGCTTTATTGTTGCAATGAAAACCCTTGATAGGACACGTCCCGGTGTTGCGGCACAGGCGCTCGGCATAGCAACAGGTGCATTCAATGCGGCGCTCAGGTATTCGCGGGAAAGGCACCAGTTCGGTCAGCCTATTTCATCATTCCAGGCAATCCAGCACATGCTTGCCGATATGGCCATCCAGATTGAAGCAGCAAGGGCGCTTGTCTACCAGACGTGCAGATATATTGACAGCGGGGCGAAGAATTTCTCGAAGGAGTCGGCAATGGCAAAGGTCATGGCCTCGGATACAGCAATGAAGGTTACTATCGACGCCATCCAGATTATGGGAGGCTATGGATATATGAAGGAATACCCTGTAGAAAAAATGATGCGCGATGCAAAAATCACCCAGATATATGAAGGAACAAACCAGATACAGCGGAATGTTATTGCCCTTGAACTGATAAAGGAGCTGTCGTCAAAAAAATAATAAGCATTCAAGAGGTGGAAGCAATTGAACATAATCGTTTGTGTAAAACAGGTCCCCGGGACCGGTGAAGTCAGAATTAACAAGGAAACAAATACAATTGTAAGGGAAAGCGCCGATGCGATAATAAATCCCTTTGATGAATATGCAATCGAGGAAGGCGTCAGGATAAAGGAAAAGACAGGCGGTAAGGTAACGGCATTAAGCATGGGAATACCGAAAGTTGCCGATCTCATTCGCGAGACAATTGCGGTAGGCGTTGACGAAGCGGTGCTGCTGACCGACAGGGCTTTTGCCGGGGCAGACACCCTTGCTACTTCGTATGCGCTGGCGATGGGAATAAGAAAATTGGGGGAGTTTGACCTGGTAATATGCGGAAAGCAGGCAATTGACGGGGATACTGCCCAGGTTGGCCCCAGCCTTGCTGAAAAACTTGGCATTCCGCATACAGCTTATGTCCGGAAAATTGAAGAAATACGGGACGGATACATACGATGCCAGCGCCTGACCGACGACGGGTATGAAGTGATTGAAATGCCCCTTCCCGCCCTTATAACCGTTGTTAAGGAAATAAACGAGCCCAGGCTGCCGTCAATCAAGGGCAAGCTGAAGGCCAAAAAGGCCGAGGTCAGGGTCCTGTCTGCCGGGGATATCGGGGCCGATCCAACCCTGTGCGGTTTGAAAGGCTCTGCAACCCAGGTTGTAAAAACATTTACACCCGTTCATGAAGTAAAAGCCGAAATGATTGAAGGCACGGCAAAAGAACAGGCGAAAGCCCTTGCGGACAAGCTGCTTTCAATGCAGTTCGTAAAAAGAATTTAGGCTGGAAATGCGGAGGTTACATATATGATCAGCATTATTCTTGATAAATGTATCGGGTGCGGTATTTGCATCCGTAATTGTCCCTTTAACGCGATAAAAGTAGAAAACAGAAAGGCAGTAATACTGGATAACTGTACTTCATGCGGCGCGTGCGTTTCATCCTGCAAACCGGGGGCAATAGATTTTCAGAAGGATGAAGCTGAAGACCCGGAAGACTTTTCAAATTACAGCGGAGTGTGGGTTTTCGCTGAACAAAAGGATAACTCGGTGCTTCAGGTTGTGCTTGAACTGCTGGGAGGAGGGCGGAAACTGGCAGACACTTTATCGGTGCCGCTGTCCGCGGTACTTTTGGGTTCAAAGATTGAAGACCAGGCAAATACGCTGTTTGCTTACGGTGCTGACCGCGTTTACCTGGTTGAGGATGAGTCCCTTGAAAATTACAATGATGAGTCGTATGCAGATATATTCACACAGCTTGTTAACAAGTACAAACCCGAAATAGTCCTGGTGGGTGCAACGGCATACGGGCGTTCCCTTGCACCGAGGGTTGCGTCAAGGCTTAATACCGGTCTTACAGCAGACTGTACCGAACTTGGAATAGATCCCGAAACAAAGAACCTGCTGCAGACAAGGCCTGCCTTCGGCGGAAACCTTATGGCCACGATTATCTGCCCGGACAGAAGGCCGCAGATGGCAACGGTGAGACCGAAGGTAATGAAGCCGATGGAGCCCGATTATTCAAGAAAGGGTGAAATAATACGCCCTGATGTATTAATTCCCGATAATTTGCTCATTAAAGTGATTGAACGGGTCCATACCGTTTATGAAAAGGTCAGTCTGACAGAGGCAGATATTATCGTATCGGGAGGCAGGGGTCTTGGCGATGCGAAGAATTTCGAACTGGTCAGGGAACTGGCTGAGGTTCTCGGCGGGGCTGTCGGTGCATCACGTGCGACGGTTGACGCTGGCTGGATTGATTACAGTCATCAGATAGGGCAAACCGGAAGAACCGTAGGGCCGAGGGTGTACTTTGCCTGCGGAATCTCCGGTGCAGTTCAGCACCTTGCCGGCATGTCATCCTCCGATATAATAATTGCAATCAATAAGGATGCCGATGCGCCTATTTTCAAAATAGCAACCTTCGGCATAGTGGGTGATGTGCTGGAGGTTCTTCCCGAACTCATTAAAGAATTCAGGGCAAGGCTGTAATAAGCTCTTTGCTGAAAGACTCATTGCATTGAAAAAATATTACCAAACACTTGAAGAAGGTAAAGATATCATGCAATGCCGGAAACAGTCGCTGCATTTGCAAGAACTGCGCAGTTCAGCTCGGGCAAGCCGAAACTCGCAAAAATGCTTTGAACGAATTTAGTAAGAAGCATTTTTGCTCAAACAGTCGGCTTGCTTATCCTCGCTCTGACTACCCATCTCTAAGCTGCACTCCGCTGAAAGTTTCCTCGCATTGCAAGGTATCTTCAAACACTTAAGGTAAAGATATCGTGCGAATGCTCGGAAACAGACGCTTCGTTTACAAAAGCTGCGCAGTTCAGCTCTGGCAAGCCGAAACTCGCAAAAATGCTTTGAACGAATTTAGTAAGAAGCATTTTTGCTCAAACAGTCGGCTTGCTTATCCTCGCTCTGACTACCCATCTCTAAGCTGCACTCCGCTGAAAGTTTCCTCGCATTGCAAGGTATCTTCAAACACTTAAGGTAAAGATATCGTGCGAATGCTCGGAAACAGACGCTTCGTTTACAAAAGCTGCGCAGTTCAGCTCGGGCAAGCCAAAACTCGCAAAAATGCTTTTGAAAAAATATAGTAAGAAGCATTTTTGCTCAAACAGTTGGCTTGCTTATCCTCGCTTCTCACCGCCTCATCTCTAAGCTGCACTCCGCTAAAAGTTTCCTTGCATTGCACGATATCTTGTATATCCCGGATTCAGGTACTGTGTAATGCCAGAAATGCAATATCGGTCGGTGTCATTTTTGTCTTGACTCAGTATCAAAATATCGCTATTATATTAATTACGTGATCAACGTTACAATATTTGGATATTCTGTACGCGGCCTGGTTGCTTAAACACCATGGTGCGCCGGAATGGGTATATATGATTCTGAACTGTTGGAGTTGGCAGCAAAAATGGACATGCAAAAAGATATCAGCATAATATATGAAGACAATCATCTTCTTGTGGTCGAAAAGCCGGCGAACATACCTGTACAGGCTGATATAAGCAAGGATCCTGATTTGCTGTCAATGTTAAAGATATATCTGAAAGAAAAGTACAAAAAACCGGGGAATGTTTACCTGGGACTGGTGCATCGACTGGACAGGCCTGTCGGGGGTGTCATGGTTTTTGCAAAGACCTCGAAGGCAGCTTCAAGGCTTTCGGAACAGGTTCGCAGCAGGGAAATTGAAAAGATCTACCTTGCTGTAACCGAAGGCTCATTCGGAAGCAGGAGCGGTACGTATAAAAATTTCATGCTGAAGGACCGGAACAGGAATAAAGCTGCCATTGTTCCCGAAGGCATTCCGAAATCATATGAAGCAGTTCTTCAGTACGATGTTATTGAAGAGAGGAACAACATGACTCTTGTAAGGATAAACCTGAAAACCGGCAGATCACACCAGATACGGGCACAGTTATCCTACAACGGTCATCCGATAGTCGGGGATGTTAAATATGGCAGGGCTAAGCAGTCCGGCTTTACAGATAACCTTGCGCTCTGGTCATATCAATTGTCATTCAGACATCCCGTTAAAGATGAAACTATGAGTTTTACCTCGGCGCCGCCAGGCTGTTACCCGTGGGTTTTGTTCAGCTTGACTTAAGTTTTGCCTGCGTTCGGTTGTTAATACCATAAAGAGATAATATGTATCGGGAGAGGTATTAATATGGCGGAGAACGTACACGCTGGTCACAGAGAGAAACTTAAGCAGCGTTTTATCGAAGAGGGCTTAGGGGCCTTTGAAGATCATCAGATACTTGAGATGCTCTTGTTCTATACCATTCCAAGGCGGGATACGAACGAGATAGCACACCGCCTGATTAATAAGTTCGGGACCCTTGAAGCAATCTTTGATTCTTCGCCCGAACAGCTGATGGAAATTGGCAAGGTTACAAAAAGCACCGCAGTATTGCTGACGATGATACCCGAACTGTCAAGAAAATACATGCTTATGAAGCAGGGTAAAAAACCCGAGCTCGGCAGTTCCGACAAGGCAGGCAAATACGTGACGAAACTCTTTATCGGAAGGAATTATGAAGCCTTCTATATGTGCTGCCTTAATTCACAGAACCAGTTGAACTATGCCGCGCTTGTCCACGAAGGCACAATCAATGAAGCCCCGGTTTATCCAAGGATTATTGTTGAAACCGCACTCAGGTACCAGGCAAACAGCGTGATCCTGGCCCATAACCATCCGGGCGGAAGCCTCAGGCCGTCAAGTGCGGATATTGAAGTAACGCGAAAAATCTCCGAGGCATTAAAAACCATATCGGTTAAAGTGGTGGATCATATTATTGTGTCGGGGAATGATTATTACAGTTTTGCAGAAAACGGACTGTTATAAGCAATATTATGAAGAAAGGAGCAGTTACGTTTATCGTAATGAACACAGCCATGATTTACCCGAAATTTGGAGAAAATCCTTCTTATGACTGCTGGTTGGCATACCGCAGGGTGGAAAACCCGGAAGTGTTAAAAGAATATACCGATACGTTTTCAGGTATTTCGGTACACGGAGAGTCGGTTGTTCTTGAAACCGCGTTGAAAGAATTAAGATACGGGCTGTCAAAAATGCTTGGAACTGTTCCCGGAACTGCCGGTGACGGTGAAAGTGGAATTGTTCTCGGTTTGTGCAGCGAAATTGATATTCTTTCAGAGGATGATGTTTCCGGTATAGAAGACGAAGGTTATATAATCAGGAATAAAAAGGGCAGAGTAATTATTTCCGGAAGAACGGATAAAGGTGTTTTATACGGGGTTTTTTCATTTCTGAGGCTTATACAGCTTGAGACTCCTGTTAAGGAAATGAATGTTGCAAAAAACCCTGCCAACAGGTACCGCATGGTTAACCAGTGGGATAACATGGACGGAACCATTGAAAGAGGCTATGCCGGCAAATCCATTTTCTACAGAGACAATACCTTTACCGAGGACAAGCAAAGGGTAAGGGATTATGCAAGGCTGCTTGCATCGGTGGGCATTAACGGAATTGTACTAAACAATGTCAATGTGCACTACCATGAAACCCGCCTGATAACGAAGCAATACCTTCCCGAGGTAGCTAAAATTGCTGATATATTCAGGGAATACGGGATTACAGTCTTTCTGTCAATAAACTTTGCAGGCCCGGTTGAACTGGGAGACCTGCCGACGGCCGACCCGCTGGACGAAAGAGTGCAGAAGTGGTGGTACGACAGGGCTGAAGAAATATACAGTTTTATACCCGATTTCGGCGGTTTTCTTGTAAAGGCCGATTCGGAATTCAGGCCGGGTCCGTTTACATACGGCAGAAATCATGCCGAAGGTGCAAATATGCTTGCTTCCGCGTTGAAACCCTTCGGCGGGGTTGTAATCTGGCGCTGCTTTGTTTACAACTGCAGGCAGGACTGGCGGGACAGGAAAACAGACAGAGCCAATGCTGCCTATGATAATTTCATGCCCCTCGACGGGCAGTTCATGGATAATGTCATTCTGCAGATTAAAAACGGGCCGATGGATTTCCAGGTCAGGGAACCTGTTCTGCCACTGTTCGGAGGGCTTAAGGAAACAAACCAGATGCTCGAACTACAAATCACGCAGGAATACACCGGCCAGCAGAAGCATATATGCTATCTTGTTCCACAGTGGAAAGAAGTGCTTGATTTTGACACATATTCTGAAGGAAAAGGTTCGACAGTAAAAAGAATAATTGCCGGGAAGCTCTATCCGCAGAAGCATGGAGGAATTGCGGGGGTATCAAATATCGGCAGCGACCTGAACTGGACAGGGCACGTGCTTGCCCAGGCGAACCTTTACGGGTACGGGTGCCTGGCATTCGACCCGGACAAAAGTGCCGAAGAAATCACTGAAGAATGGGTGCGCCTTACATTCTCATCGCATCCTTATGTTGTGAAAACCATAAGCGATATTCTGCTGAAATCATGGAGAACATATGAAAACTATACTTCACCCCTTGGAATCGGCTGGATGGTAAATCCCGATCATCATTACGGGCCTAATGTTGACGGATATGAGTATTCGCACTGGGGCACATATCACCGTGCCGACTGTTTCGGCATCGGTGTTGACAGGACGGTGGAAAAGGGAACAGGTTATGCGGGCAGATACCACAAGGAAAACGCGGACCTTTACAATAACATGGAGACCTGCCCTGAAGAACTGCTGCTGTTCTTCCATTATGTGCCGTATAATTACAGGCTGAAATCAGGGAAAACACTTATACAGCATATTTATGACACTCATTTTGAAGGCGTGGAACAGGTTGAAAAGTTCAAGGAACAATGGCTGTCATTAAGGAACCTGATCGATGCCGATAGGTTTGAGCATGTGCTTGAAAGGCTGGAGATCCAGTTAAGGGACGCAATTGAATGGCGGGATGTGGTTAATTCGTATTTTTACAGGAAAAGCGGGATACCCGATGAAAAGGGAAGAACAATATACTGAAACCCGGACAGCATATTGATTGCAATAAAGCGGCTGTTTCCTGCATTGCATGTATTTTTCCGTTAACAACCGGGTAACCGTCAAGGGTTTGAAGATACTGCGATGCTGGAAAGCCCATGCAAGAACGCATTTTTGCGCAATAAACCTATTTCTGTCTGCAACGCTTGACACAGCAGAAAAGGTATAATATATTAAGATTGTTAAACCGCCGGGGAATTTACCGGCGTTACAACTTAAGAAGGCAAAATTGATGAAGGGGCTGCGAAAAGTATAATGTTCCCAGAGAATGAAGCCAACAGGTGGAAGGCTTCTGAACCAATGGCTTTTCTTCCCACCCCGGAGAAGCAATTGATGAAATTGCCGTCTGGCTTGCGATAAAAGCTTAAGAGCTGGGTAGTAATACCAATTTGGGTGGTACCGCGGTCATTCCGTCCCTGTCATCAGGGACGTTTTTTTATATACATGAGTGATACAGTATTTCAGGATCAAACAAACCATAAACTGTTTAAGGAGAAGGAGTTGAGCTTATGTCTGAAAAAGACAGAAAACTTGTTGAAGCCATAACCCCAAGGGATGAAGATTTTGCCCAATGGTATACCGACATTGTAAAAAAGGCCGATTTAATAGATTATTCAAGTGTACGCGGCTGTATGATCATCCGTCCGTACGGATATGCAATCTGGGAACTGATTCAGAAACACCTTGACAAAAGGTTCAAGGAAACCGGGCATGAAAATGTTTATATGCCGTTGTTCATTCCCGAAAGCCTTCTGCAGAAGGAGAAGGATCATGTTGAAGGGTTTGCTCCGGAAGTGGCATGGGTAACCCATGGCGGTGACGAAGAGCTTACCGAAAGGCTTTGTGTAAGGCCGACTTCAGAAACCTTGTTCTGCGAGCACTATGCCAATATCATACATTCATACAGGGACCTTCCCAAGTTATATAACCAATGGTGCTCTGTTGTGCGCTGGGAAAAAACCACCCGCCCGTTCCTTAGAACACTGGAGTTTTTGTGGCAGGAAGGGCATACGGCGCATGCCACCGAGGAAGAATCAATGGACGAGACAATTAAAATGCTGAACGTATATGCAGAGTTCTGTGAAAACATCCTGGCAATCCCGGTGGTTAAGGGACGGAAAACCGATAAAGAGAAGTTTGCCGGCGCAAAGGCAACCTTTACAATTGAAAGCCTGATGCATGACGGAAAAGCGCTTCAGACGGGAACCTCGCACAATTTCGGCGACGGTTTTGCAAGGGCGTTTAACATCCGGTATACCGATAAGAATAATGAGCTCAAGTATGTGCACCAGACATCCTGGGGTATGACTACAAGACTTATCGGGGCGTTGATCATGGTTCATGGCGATGACGACGGTCTTGTTCTTCCACCCGAGGTGGCACCGGTACAGGTTATGGTAATACCCGTGCAGCAGCATAAGGAAGGTGTGCTGGAAAAGGCCAGGGAAGTTAAAAGCCGAATTGAAAAGCTGGCGAGGGTTGGTCTTGATGACAGTGACAAAATGCCGGGCTGGAAATTCAGCGAGTACGAAATGAAGGGCGTCCCGCTCCGCCTTGAAATAGGCCCGAAAGATATTCAGAATAATCAGTGCGTCATAGTCCGTCGCGATACCAGGGAAAAGATTTTTGTTTCCCTTGATAACCTCGAGGATTCAATCCAGAAGATTCTGAAGGCAATGCAGAGAGATCTTCTGGCAAATGCAACACTGGAAAGAGACAGGAAGACCTACACTGCATACAGCATGGATGAATTTGCTGAAATCTGCGCCAAGACCCCTGGATTTATAAAAGCCATGTGGTGCGGGGAACGGTCCTGCGAGGATGCGATCAAGGAAAAAACAGGAGCCACCGCCCGTTGCATACCCTTTGAACAGGACAGGGTTTCAGATTCCTGTGTATGCTGCGGTAAACCTGCCGAACATCTCGTTATCTGGGGTAAAGCCTATTAACAGCTTAACCCTCAAAGGTTTTGTGTTTATTTTGTATTATTACGGCCAGGAGGCACGATATGAAAAATGCAATTAAAAACATAATTAAGGGTGTAATAATAGGCATAGCAACCCTCGTTCCGGGTGTAAGCGGCGGGACAATGGCCATTATAGTAGGGCTGTACGATAACATCATTCATTCAATAAGCTCTTTTTTCAGTGATGTCAAAAAGAATATCATATTTATAATGACAGTTGGTTTCGGGGGAGCAATAGGCCTGTTTATATCCAGCCTTGTCATGAAAAAACTTCTTACGCTGATCAAGTTCCCCATGTACTATTTATTCATTGGTGTTATTTTCGGCGGCATACCTGTTCTTTTCAGGAAAGCCGACACAAAAGAAAAAAGAAAAACTGACTGGCTGTTCTTTGTCATTGGTTTTATTATCATACTTGTAATGACATTGTATGAAGTCACGATAGTAAACCTTGCAAATTCCACGGGTATACTGCAGTTTGTGTTTTTGTTTATTGCTGGAATAATAATTGCGGTAGCATTGATTCTTCCGGGCATAAGCACTTCTTTCATGCTGCTTGCCATAGGACTTTATGATACTATTTTAGACGCGATAAACAATTTAAAACCCAACTATTTAATACCCATCGGCCTTGGAACGGTTTTCGGGATCCTGACAACCACAAAGATTCTTGAAAGATGCATGCAGAAAAAACCAAGGCAGACCTATCTGATGATACTGGGGTTTGTAGCGGGATCGGTGCTGCAGGTATTCCCGGGACTTCCTGATAAACTTTACAATACGCTTAAGGCCGGCAGCGCAGGATTCAATACCGATATTCTTCTCGGAATTGCTGAAATTGCCGGTTCAATTGCAGCTCTCTTCTTAGGATACTTCTTTATCCGATTCATGAGCAAGAAATTTGAGGAAGCGTAAAACCCTGAATAAGGTTTTGTTTTGAAATTACACAATTCACTTCTGAATTGTGTAATTTTTTTATTATTTGTAAATAATTCTTTTCCCGGGGAGACATACTATTTATTGCAACATGGATCCTGCAATAATCCACCATTGCGAGGAATTTCAAAGCTCCTTGCTTCTGGCAGGCATTCTGCAGGATCCGGATCATGGTATGAGGAGGGAGCCTATGAAAAAAAGAATTATTGCAGTAATTCTGCTTACATTCCTGTCTGTAACCGTGTTTGGCCTGTTCAGCCGGGATATGGCCCCAGCCAGTGCGGAGATGACGTGGAAAAGGGTGGATTTTATCAGCGGGATAGTAACTGCTGCAGAACTGAATGTCCGAAAAGGGCCGTCTACAAAGTATTCCATTATCGGTACGCTGAAAAAAAACCAATGGGTCAATGTGTTGGCAGAGATCAATGGATGGTACGTAATCTTTGAACCAAATACAGGACTGGTCGGATGTGTCAGCGGGAAATACCTGCAGCCGCCCAACAAGATCAGTCAAACCCCAGGCACAGGAACACCTTCTGCTTCCAACCCGAAAGCCACACCTGCACCTACTCCGGTGCCGCAGACCAGCCTGTCACAGGACGAAAAGGAGGTACTGGACTTGATTAATGCCGAGCGGGCTAAAGCCGGATTGCCTGCTCTGAAAGCAGATCCCCAGCTCATGGAAGTTGCGAGGCTGAAAGCAAAGGACATGGTTGACAAGAACTATTTTTCGCACCAGTCTCCAACTTATGGTTCGCCTTTTGATATGATGCGTAACTATGGTATAAAATTTACGTCTGCCGGAGAGAATATAGCAGGGAACAGTACTGAGGAAGGTGCCGTAAAGGCCTGGATGAATTCCGAAGGCCACAGGAAGAATATCCTGAACGGGAAATACAACTATACCGGAATAGGAATTTATCAAAGTCCGAAGTACGGAAAAATTTATGTTCAAATGTTTATTGAACGATGAAAACCATTGATTGGTAAACTACGGAGGTGTTCAAAGAAATGAGCAAAAACCAAAACCGCAATCAAAACGAAAACCGCGAAAATCTTGAGCAAAAAAGGAAAAATACCGGTATATGCAATGATCAGCTGGGTGAAAACATGACCGAATTCGCTCAGGAAGTAAACCCGAATAATGAGCAGCAGAAAAGGAAGAACAACAACAGGAAATAAGGACAGGGTTGAATTATAGGGAAGTAACAACCGGTTTGAACCAAAAAGGAGCCTTAAGGCTCTTTTTTGGTGTATCAGACTTTTCAATCAGAATTTTCGTTTATATAATGAATGTGGGGGATAAACATAACAAAAAAGGAGGGCTGATATGCGTAAAAAGATTGCCGCCCTTGTTGCTGCTGTAAATGCATTGTTTGTATTGATTGTACCTCAGACCCGGGCAGTATCGGCAGAATCCATTTTGAACAGGCAAACAGCGGTTCAGCTTGTTAAAAATAATTCCACCGCAGTCTGGGATGCCAGGGAGCAGGTAAATTTCGCAAAAGAGGATTATGAGGTGCAGGCTGCCAGGTCGAAGAGTATTGATACTGAAAAGGTGTTTTTGTTTGTGCATCCCTTTACGGACGAGGACGTGTATTATTACTACCAGCCTGCCGAGCAGGTTCAGCTCATGCTGCTGAAGGAGTTTGTTCCCGAGACGTTTAAGTTCAGCCATGAAGTAAAGGAAATGACCGTTAAAGTTACCGAAAATGCCATGGCAAATGCTGCAGACGGACTTTTCACAGGGCTGTACAGTACATACCACTCGGTGAAATTGGCTGAAAAGGCCTGCGAGTTTGCGAAAAGGAACCTGGAACGTCAAAGGAAACTTTATGAAAATGGGCTTATAACCGGGCTTGACCTTGAAGATGCTGAACTAAGCCTGAAAGAAGCCGAAAACGCGGTTAAAAAGGCTGAACGTGATTACGAGAACATGCACCGGCAGTTTAACTCCCTTGCAGGTCTGCCCCTGGATTTCAGGTATGACTTAATCGGAACTCCGTGGACAAATGACAGGGATGTTACGATAACAGAGGAAGAAGCAGTTGCCCGTGCTCTTGAAAACCGTATGGAGATTTGGAGTACAAAAAGGCAGATAGAGCTTATTGAGTTCAGAATGGAAATCTACCGTTATAAAGATGTTTACAGTTTTCACCGGCAGACCAGGGAAGACTATGCGGACGCGCAGGAAGAGCTTGACAAACTTAAACTGACCCTGTCGCAGCAGGAGTATGATATAGAAAAAGAGATACGCCAGGCATACAGGGACCTGAAAAAAAGCTTCAACGATCTGGAGCTTTCAAAACTGAACCTTGCAAGACAGAAAAATCTTCTTGAGGCTACAAGAAAACAGTATGAAGCAGGGCTTGTTCCTGTATCGGTGATTGAACAGCTGGAACTTTCGATAGAGCAGTTGGAATTCGCAGTAAACATGAATGTCGTTAATATTCTGAACAAACAGGACCGGTTCTATCGCGCCATTTCCGTAGGCCCCGGTTACTGATTGAAAGGGGAGATACCATGAAGCGTTTTATTGCAATGACTCTCTGTTTAATACTTATTACCAGTGTTTTTGCTTTCGGGGAAGAAAGCATCGTCAGGTTCACCTATGAATCTGCACTTGAAACAGCAGTAGAAAACTCAATTCAGCCCGAACTGGATGATTACAATATAAAAGCCTTGGAAAGCGCCCTGGAAGACGCAAGGACTGAAGCACTCAAGGGCTTTATCGGCGGAACGCCCCAGGAGGTTATCGAACGGAGAATAATAAAAGAGGTTGCGCCTTTTGAAGCCGAGGTAAACCTTGAGGCGGCAAAAAGGCAGAAAACTGACAATATCAGGCAGATAAAGGCCGATGTTTACCAGGAGATGATGAGGGTACTTCTTGCTGAGGAAACAGTTAAATTCAAAAAGAAGAGGATAGAACTGCTGGAAGAAAAGTATAGCATAGACTTGAAGCGTTTTAAGGAAGGTCTTCTCCCGGAAACCGATATAACCGACCAGGAGCTGGCTCTGTCCGTTGAAAAACTTGAGCTTACGAACATGGAAACCGCATTGGCTTCAAATATCCTGAATATCAAGCAGAAGCTCCATGTGGACCTGAGTGATGACAATAAGATAGAATTTGACTATAAACTCCAGAAAATTGGAACGCATTATTTAATCGACAGTTTTAACCTTGAAAAGGCAATTGAGAAGGCAATTGAGTACAATACGACGGTTTACCGGAAAAGAATGGAGCTTGAGGCAGCGGAGAAGAAGCTGGAGATCACAAAGCAGCATCTGAAGCCCGGGCACGACTATTATGACAAAAAGGTTTATGAATACGAAAAGGCGAAAAAGGAACTGTATGATGCCGAAACAGATCTTGAAGTAGCTGTCAGGAATGCATATAACGATCTGTTGACTGCGTCCGATGCACTGGATTTGGCAGTAAAGAGGGAAGAACTGGCAAGAAGCAGGCTGGAAACCCTTAAGGTGAAGTATAATGCCGGTGAAATAAGCCGCAGGGATATGATAGACAATGAGCTTGAGCTGCTGGCCAGGGAGCAGGCAACGGCCGAAGCGATATGCGATTTTAACATAAAAAACGATATACTCAGAAACCTTATTGAGATCCAGGCCGAATAATCGGATTTTATAATACGCATACTATATATGTTGAATTTCTATTCAACATATATAGTATTTTTTTGCCTTAAAAATCAGTAAAAATCTGCACAAAGGAGGGTTATTTCATGTCAGTGACAGTAGTCGGAATTTTTAACAGGGTAGACTATGCTGAAAAAGCAGCAAGAGAAATAAAGGAACGCGGGCTCAGAACGGATGATATTTCAATAATAGTAAAGAACAAGGATGAAAACGGAGGCCAGAGGGGAGAGGGCATGACCAATGACAATATCTCCAACGGCGCTGTGACAGGAGGCATAATCGGCGGTTTGGCAGGCCTTCTGATTGGAGCGGGTATGGTTGCAATACCCGGGCTGGGCATTATTGCCGCAGCGGGACCGATAACAGGACTCATTGGAGGAGCAGCCACGGGAGGAATAATAGGAGGACTTATTGATTTAGGAATTCCCGAGCAGGAAAGCAAAAGATACGAAACCGATATCCGTGAAGGTAAAGTTGTATTCACAATGAGAACTGAAGAGGAAAAAGTGGAGGAAATAAGAAATATCCTTCAGGCCAATGGCGCAGAGCGTGTCAATACCCACTGAACAGGCTTACAGGGCAGAGAGTTCTGCCCTGTTATTTCATTTATCGGGATAACCAATTCATCGCCTCTTTAAACGGTTAAGGTGTTTATTAACAGTGGTCCGTAAAATACAGCATTCTGAACCATGTCTGAAATATCCCCATCTCCCACAAAAACCGAAGAAAATGTGTATAACTTATCCACAGGCTGAAACCCAATAATAATAGTTATGCACAAAGTTATGCACATTACCCACAGTTTTTCGTATTATTCTGTGAATAAACACTGTGTTTTCTGTGGATTTTAGATCTGAAATGACAAAAGCCTGTGTAGATGCCTTTTTCTGCGGGTAATTATTAATTAAAAAAATACTGTTCTTTATTCAATATTTTATGTATAATATTGGATATAGAACTCTCAAAATGGCCTGAAAGGAGTATGTGTTATGAAATTCATCGTAAACGGTAAAAACACGGAAGTTTCTGATGCTTTAAGGGAAAGAGCCATTAAGAAGCTCAGCAAGATTGAAAAATTTTTCAAGGCTGACGCAGAATGCTATATTACGTTCGAGGTTGAAAAGAGCAGGCACATCTGTGAAGTAACAATCGTTTCAAGGGGTCTTTTTATCAGGGCTGAAGAAACAACAAACGATATGTATGCATCAATTGACATGGTAATAGATAAACTTGAGCGTCAGATCAGAAAAAATAAAACCAAGCTCGGAAAGAGAATCCGCCAGGAAAGTGTTATTCCCGATAACTTTGAAATAAAGGAAGAAATAGAAGAAGAGCAGAACTTCAAAGTGGTAAAAAGCAAACGTTTTGCAATAAAGCCGATGGATGTTGAAGAAGCGATTCTGCAGATGAACCTTTTGGGGCATAATTTCTTTGTATTTTCCAATGCCGAAACAGATGAAGTAAACGTGGTTTACAAGCGTAAGGACGGAAATTACGGGCTGATAGAACCTGAGTTTTAACATAAAAATAATATTAAAATATTATTAAGAGGTAGTAAAAAACTAATATTGTGGTAAAATATAAGTAGAGATGCAAAAGGTTTGGTTTTGGTTTACAGCATTCTGTTGAATCCTCCTGGAAAAGGAGTTGAAAGTATTGAAAAACAAAAAAGTGGAGCTTTCAGAACAGGACCTGCACATTATTGATATATACTCAAAAAAGAACCTGACCGATACCATGCCTCAGTTTGGAAATCCAAACAGTGACTTTTTGGCTTATGTTGCAGGTATGGATAAATTAAAAAACGAGAAAATTAATGATTCTTTTGAATGAGTTATATTACCGGAAAGTGGGTAAAAAGAAGTGGTTAAATTTCCTTTTCGCTCCTCTTTGAAATGTATTCAAATAGCTTTGAATGAACTGTTGAAAAGGCACGCAATTGAAATGATCGGCAATTTCATTGCGGTGCCTTTTTTATTACCTTTAAAACCTTTTGTTCCTTCCGTAAATGCTACGGGTGACCGTACAACAATAAATGAAAGGGGTAATGGATATGCTTTTGCGCAATTGTGCCGGAGGTGTTGTATTCTCCAGCAATCATAAGGTGTTCCTTCTTCAGAATGAAAAAGGGGAATGGGTATTCCCTAAGGGGGTAATCAGAAACAACGAACTGCAAAGCGAAGTAGCACTCAGAAGAGTAGCGGAGGAAGGCGGTATAGACGCTACCATCATTTCACCGGCAGGCAGAACAAATTATGAATTTTTTTCAGTGACCAGGCAGCAGCCTGTATGTAACCGTATTACGTGGTATATCATGCTTGCACCCAGCGAAGATTATAAAATCGGTGAGCCTGAGAAATATAAAGACGCCGGTTTTTTCACAATAGAAGAGGCGATGGAGAAGGTTACTTACAGCCAGGATCGTTCATTACTTCATGTTTCATATCTGAAATTCAAGGAATTAATACAAGTCGCGAGTTAAACTGAATCCAAGTTGAAAATAACGGGCGGTTCCATCGATAAGCCTGATAATTACAATGCATAATAATAGAGTTATTTCCGGGAGTGGTTTAAAAGCCGCTCCCGGCATTAACCTGGTGGTACCTCGGCACCAATACCCGGGTCGGTCGGTGCAGTTTTCGGTACAGACTGCGATACAGGCATAAGCATTTCCTGTATAGCTCAATTTTATTTGTCATTTCCTCATGTTTTCTGATAGAATAAATGTTGGTCAAAGGCTGTTTTATTTCAAATTGGATTTCGGTCTTATATTGGAGTGGTCGAATGCAGGGCACCATCCGTACTGTTTTGGATAATGGTTATGGAGAGTACGAGGAAAAGCGCTCAAGGTTCCTGGCCTGGGTCTTTCCTGTAAGCTCCGAGGAAGAAGTATTTTCGCATTTGCAGGTTCTGAAAAAGAAGTACTATGACGCAAGGCATCACTGCTATGCATATATAATAGAGGGTGAATCTGAAATACAGAGATTCAGCGATGACGGCGAGCCTTCGGGTACGGCAGGCCTGCCCATACTTGAAACCATCAGGAAAAAAGGCCTTACAAATGTTCTGGTTGTTGTTGTGCGGTACTTCGGCGGTATACTTCTTGGTGCCTCCGGGCTGGTTAGAGCGTACGGGAAGGCCGCGACAGCAAGCCTTGATAATGCAAAAACCGTAATCAGGAAGTTATGCCACAAAACTTCGGTCAGCATGGATTACACTTTGTACGGGAAGCTGCTTAATTACCTCGAATCAAGCAATATTCCCATATGCAGCTCGGAATTTACAAGCAACGTGGAAGTGGTACTTCTTATTGAGGAAGAAAAAAAGGATCGTTTTCATAAGGAAGTGACAGAAATTACAGGCGGAAAAGCCGAGGTAGTGTTTCACCGGAAAGAGTATGCGTACTTTGATGAAGAGGGAAATTTTTTGAAGCAGTAATAGAGATATCGTGCAATGCTCGGAAACAGACGCAGCGTTTTAGTTTTTGTTATTTATCACAGTTGAAATTATTAGCATGACGTGAGAGAATATAATGTATCAGTTTATATTATATGAATTTTTGACAGAGGTGATATCATGGCCGGGCATTCTAAGTGGTCCAATATAAAACATAAGAAAGAAAAAACCGATGCTCAGAAGGGTAAAATATTTACAAAGCTGGGCAGGGAAATAGCAGTGGCTGTAAAAGCCGGCGGTCCTGATCCGAACACTAATTCCAGGCTAAAAGATGCAATTGCAAAAGCAAAAGCCAACAACATGCCGAACGACAGTATCATGCGAAGCATTAAGAAGGCATCTGGGGACATGGCAAACGACAATTACGAGGAAATAGTCTATGAAGGCTACGGCCCCGGAGGTGTCGCCGTTATAGTGGAAACACTTACAGATAACAGGAATCGCACGGCGGGGGATATAAGGCACCTGTTTGACAAGTTCGGCGGCAACCTTGGAACAACGGGTTGTGTGTCCTTTATGTTTGACAAAAGAGGCCAGATAATAATTGAAAAAACAGAAGAAATAGATGAAGACAACCTGATGATGACCGCCCTTGAGGCCGGTGCCCTTGATGTGACCACCGAAGAGGAGTATTTTGAAATAATAACCGAACCGCAGGACTTTTCAAAGGTAGCCGAGTCACTGGAAAATGAGGGGTATAAGCTTGAAGCCGCAGAAGTGGCAATGATTCCGCAGTCAACCACTGTATTGACCGACGAGGAAATGATTTCAAACATGGAAAAACTGATAGAAAGACTTGAAGACCACGATGACGTGCAGAATATTTATCATAACTGGGAGCAGGAATAAATTAAATATAAATACGGGAGAGTAGTTTATGGAGAAAAGGAGTTTGGATATTACCGCTATCAGGGAGTTAATCCCTCACAGGTATCCGTTTCTTCTTGTTGACAGAATAATTGAGGTGGAACTGGAACCTGTTGTCAGGGCAGTCGGAATCAAGAATGTAACGATAAACGAGCCGTTTTTCCAGGGACATTTCCCGTCCTACCCGGTAATGCCCGGTGTGCTTATAGTTGAGGCTTTGGCTCAGACCGCATGTGTTGCAGGTATGATGATTGACGAAAACAAGGGAAAACTTCCGCTGTTTACCGGTATCGAAGAAATGAAATTCAGAAGGCAGGTTGTACCTGGAGATACTCTTAAACTTGAAGTTGAGTTTACTGCAATGCGCCGTGGTATGGGAAAGGCAAATGTACGCGCTTCGGTCGGGGATAAGACTGCGGCGGAGGGTATAATAAAATTTGCAATCATTGAACCCGAAGGAAAAGAATAGCTATGCGAGTTTTTGCCATATCTGATTTGCATCTTGCACTGGCCAAGAATAAACCCATGGACGTTTTTGATCCGGTCTGGGATAATTACATGGAACGCTTACGGGAAAACTGGACAAGAATCATCGGGCAGGACGATCTGGTCCTGGTTCCCGGGGATATATCATGGGCAACATATATTGAGGAATCAAAACCTGATTTTGATTATATAGAGTCACTTTCCGGCAAAAAAATAATTTCAAAGGGAAACCATGACTATTGGTGGACAACCCACAGCAAGCTGAACAAGTTTAAAGAGAATCTGTCGCTTGGCAGTATTGCATTTCTCCATAACAATGCTTTTTTTTATGAAAACCTGGCCGTAGCAGGCGCAAGAGGCTGGAAAAACCCTGAAGAGGACGGGTTTACCGTCGAAGACGAAAAAATCTATAACCGGGAGCTGGAGCGGCTGAAGAATTCATTGAAATTTACCGAAGGCTTTAACGGGACCAGGATCTGCATGCTCCATTATCCGCCGTTTTCAGCCGACGGCAAACCTACAGGGTTTGTTGAAGTAATGAAAAGTTTCGGCGTAAACATTTGCGTTTACGGTCATTTGCACGGAAAAAGCTGCAGTTATGCCGCTGAAGGGTTGATAGACGGAATAAGGTATCACCTGGTTTCTGCAGATTACTTGAAATTTGAACCTCTTTTTATCGGAGAATGGTGACTTAAGACGGGGTGAACGGAATGTCGCATCAGGCTTTATACAGAACATTCAGGCCGCAGACATTTGATGATGTAGTGGAACAGCAGCATATTGTAACAACCCTGAAAAATGCCGTTATATCAAAGAAGGTTGCTCATGCATACCTGTTTTGCGGTACACGCGGCACAGGAAAAACAACGATGGCGAAAATATTTGCCCGTGCGGTAAACTGCCTGAACCCTCAGGACGGCAACCCGTGCAATGAGTGTGAAATATGCAGGGGCATAATTGACGGAACCATTCTTGATGTTGCGGAAATTGACGCAGCATCCAACAACAGCGTCGACAATGTAAGGAGCATAATAGACGAGGTTGTATATGCTCCTGTCCGGGCAGGCAAAAAAGTGTATATCATTGACGAGGTTCACATGCTGTCGATAGGCGCTTTCAATGCCTTATTAAAAACGCTGGAGGAGCCGCCTGGTCATGTTATATTCATACTGGCGACAACCGAGCCGCATAAACTGCCGGCAACCGTTCTGTCCCGTTGCCAGAGGTTTGATTTCAGGCGCATAACTTCCAAAGGAATAGCCGAAAGGCTTATCGAAATTTCGAAAGAATGCGGTGTAACGTTAACCGAAGATGCCGCTTTGTTTATTGCATCTCTCAGCGAGGGCGCTTTAAGGGACGGTATAAGTATTCTTGACCAGTGCATATCAACCGGGAACACACCGCTTAACCTCGAGTCGGTTCAGAAAATCATCGGTGTTGCTCCAAACACCGTTATTATTGATACGATAGGTTTTCTTGCGGACAGGAAAAGCAGCGAGGCAATGTCGCTGATAGACCTGATCTATTCGGAAGGCAAGGATCCGGGTCAGTATATCCATAAATTGATACGGTTTCTTCGCGATATTCTTGTATTTAAAACCACTAATAACGTTGAGCACCTGTACAGCGTAACAGAGGAAGAGAAAAAGGCCGTTCAGGATTTTGCAGCGAAAATCCCGATGGAACTGGGTCTTAACGTAATCAGGGAATTGACAGAGCTGGAGTCTTCGCTCAAATGGAGTTCAAATCAGCGTATTCTGATTGAAACTGCATTTCTGCGTATCTGTTCAAGAGAAATTATAAAAGAAAACGATGATATACTGGAGAGGGTAAAACTCTTGGAGGAAAGAATCAGGAGTATTGAGGCCGGAATTTTAAAGGGCGGGGTATATCATGATAAACCAGCTGCTGTACCTGCGGAAGAAAAACCGAAAGAGAAAAAGGCAAGGGCAAAAGGTCGTGACAAATCAACGGGAGAGGAAATGCAAAACAGTGCCGGAAGTCCCGGCCCGGGTAACAAGGCCCTGATGAATCCATATGAGGACTGGGAAAAAGTACTGAAAGAAATTTCAGGTATAGGCCGCATGAAACTTTACACCGGCCTTTTAGGCTCTGATGCGGTTTGGGTTGATGAAAACACCATTGGTATAGTTTTCCGGGAAGAGGATGAATTTAAAAAACGTATTGTGACCGACGACGATAATACCACCGTAATTTCAGAGACTGTTAAGAGGTTCACGGGCAGGGAAATAAAGGTAGTTGTTATGAATAATAAAGAGAAAAGCAGCGAAACTTCTGAAATTCCTGAAAAAATCCTTGATTTTGTTAAAAAGAAGGGAGTAAAATTGGATATTATAGAAGGGTAGCAGTAATGCGATATTTTTGCGAAACATGTTTTAAGGGGTATTGACAACACCATACTTTAACTGATATAGTAAAAAGAAGAAAGGAAGCGCATTTGACAATTTCCTCAGTTATGTATCTTTTTTGGTTTTCAGTCCACAATATTATTAAGGACTTTGCTTTAAATCCGGTTTGTCATGGAAGCCACCCTATTAACATAAAAATTTATAAGGGCATGTGATGCACAAGGTGCTTATGGTTTGTTTATTTATGTACTGTTTGTAAATTTTCTGCGGGAAATATATTTTAGTATTCACAAAAACCAAAATTTTTAATATGATCTATTATTAGTTAAAGATTTTGATTAAATTTTGTTTAGACCTGGGGCATTCACGGTAAATTAAGTGAATGGCACAGGCGTTTCACGGATTATGCATTGGTTAACCAGGAATACCAATCACATATAGGTTTCAATATCGAAAAACAGAATAAGGCGGTGTATCATGGAAGATATTACTAAACTGCAAGGCAAGAGCCTGAATGATTTGAGGTATATTGCCAAAGTAATGGGAATAAAAAGCATAACCCGTTACAGGAAGCAGGAATTGATTGAAAAAATAATAGCTGCTGCCGGCGCAGGCAAGGATGAATCTGAGCAACCGACTCAGACAATGGCAAAAAGACGTCCGGGACGTCCACGAAAGGTTAAGGATGCCGAAACCCCTGAAAAACTGCAGACTGTTTCAGAGGAAGAGGGAAAGGAACAGGCAGGAACGGTGGCAGAGACTGAAACGCCGGGTACTGTGCAGGCTGAGGAAATTGCCGGTGAATCCCCAAAGAAGGAGAAAAAGGGCAAAGCCGCTCCTGAATTAACTGGCAGTGAAAAGCAACCGGAGGCCCATACCTATACAGGGGATCAGGCTTCGGAAGAACAAAGCACCCAGGCAACACCTGCAGACAGGGATAAACATGAGAAGGTCCAGGAGAGGGGCACAGCCCCGGAAAGCAGCGTAAAGGAACCAAGGGAACAGAACAATAAATCTGTTTATACAAGGGATTTATCAAGGCTTGAAAGTGATGAACCTGTAAGCGGAATACTTGAAGTTCTGCCTGATGGATACGGTTTTTTAAGAGGTCAGAATTACCTGTCAGGTCCTCGTGATATATATGTATCCCCATCTCAGATTAGGCGGTTTAACCTGAAAACCGGAGACAAGATTGTCGGAAAGGGAAGAATCCAAAAGGAAGGCGAGAAGTTTCAGGCACTTCTGTATGTGCTTTCTGTGAATGGTGATTCCCCGGAAGTTGCTCAACAGCGCAAACCTTTCGATCAACTGACACCAATCTATCCCGATGAAAGGATAACCCTCGAAACCGAACCCAAGGAATTATCAACACGGCTGATTGACTTAATAGCCCCCATAGGCAAGGGTCAGAGAGGTTTGATTGTTTCGCCGCCGAAAGCCGGTAAAACAATTCTGCTGAAAAAGATTGCAAATGCCATTACCCAGAATTACAAAAATATTGAACTGATAGTTCTTCTTATAGACGAAAGACCGGAAGAAGTTACGGATATGCAGCGTTCCATCAAGGGTGATGTTATATACAGTACATTTGACGAACTGCCCGAGCACCACATTAAAGTGGCCGAGATGGTGCTTGAAAGGGCGCAGAGGCTTGTTGAACAGAAGAAGGATGTTGTTGTTTTACTCGATAGTATAACCCGTCTTGCAAGGGCATATAACCTTACCATTCCGCCAACGGGAAGAACGCTTTCGGGTGGTCTTGATCCCGGAGCATTGCATAAACCGAAAAGGTTTTTTGGTGCTGCAAGGAATATTGAGTTCGGAGGAAGTCTGACCATTATCGCAACGGCCCTGATAGATACCGGAAGCCGCATGGACGATGTTATATACGAAGAATTCAAAGGAACGGGAAATATGGAACTTCACCTTGACAGAAAACTTTCAGAGAAGCGTATATTCCCTGCAATAGATATAAACCGTTCCGGAACGCGCAGGGAGGAAATGCTGTTAAGCCAGAAAGAACTTGAGTCCATCTGGGCTATCCGTAAAGCCATGAGCAACATGGGAACGGCCGAGGTGACCGAAATGATAATAAACAGGCTCATGCAGACGAAAACCAATGAGGAGTTTATCAACGGCATTAACCTGGCCTTTATTCAGAAAGAAAAGAACAATTACGACTTAATGTATAAATAGGGCGAATTCCGGAAGGAGCTTAACAGAATCAAAGAAATACTGCAAAAAAAGGCTCTGCATTGAACTCTTTTAATCATACAGTATATTTTATTCACTGATAGTTAAAATAAGGCGGAGAAATTGCCTTGCAATTTCTTCGATTATTTTTTTATAATGAGTAAAGAGAACTGGGGGGATTAAACGATGCAGTTACTGGTGCTGGTTCTTAATCAGGTGGATAAGCTGGACGAACTTTTAAAGGCGTTTGTGAACGAAGGTATAACGGGTGCTACAATTATAAACAGTACCGGGATGATAAAAGAATTGGCAGGACATATGGAATACCAGCCGATTTTCGGATCACATTGGTTTAATATAGATCATGACAGAAAAGAAAGCAAAACCCTTTTTATGGCTTTGAGCGAAGAACAGGTGAAAAAAGCCCGACAAATCATTTGTCAGGTTGTCGGCGACCTGTCTGAACCCAATACGGGAGTTTTGTTTACTTTACCTATTATTTCTTCAGAAGGGATTGAGAAATAGAATATGGACCTTACAACCTTGTTTTATCTGTCTCTGATACTTTTATCAGGGCTTATTTTCGGTCGCGCAGTAAAGATTCTGAAACTGCCGAACGTTACCGGATATCTTCTTGCAGGACTGGTTTTGGGACCCTACTGTCTTAAAGTATTTTCTGTTGAAATGGTCTCAGAGCTTGAACTGATATCTGAAATGGCTTTGGCATTCATTGCATTTTCGATAGGTGCTGAGTTCAAAATCTCGTACCTGAAAAAGATAGGAAGCATGTCTGTCATTATTGCTGTTACTGCAGCAGTACTTGCAACAGTACTTGTAGTAATATCGCTGGTTCTTATCGGCGTCGATTTTGAAACAGCACTTCTGCTGGGGGCAATTGCTTCAGCCACGGCCCCGGCTGCCACGGTTATGGTAGTTAAGCAATATAATGCAAAAGGACCTGTATCCGAAATGCTTTTAAGCGTTGTTGCAATAGATGACGCGGTGGCATTGATTTTGTTCGGATTTTCAATGGCTGTTGTCAATACATTGAAAAATCCGGGGCAGGCTTCACTGTCCATGTCGGTTGTAATGCCTCTTATTGAGATTGCGGGCTCCTTTATTTTAGGGTTTATACTGGGAGTAATATTCAGGATTCCTCTAAGGTATTTCAAAAAGGAATCAAACCGCCTGATTATAATAACGGGTTTTGTATTTCTTGCATCGGCAGCTGCAACCATGCTGGGACTGTCACCGCTGCTTTTTTGCATGAGTTTGGGTGCAACGGTGGTTAATTTCGTCGATTCGGCAAAATCCATTTTCAGTCTTGCCGACCAGGTGACCCCGCCTCTGTACCTTATGTTTTTTGTAGTGTCAGGGGCTGAGCTGGATATTACAATTCTGCCCAAGATAGGATTTATAGGTCTGATGTATATTATATCAAGATTTTTGGGCAAGGTAATAGGCTCTTCTGTTGGTTCAATAATTACAAAGGCGCCTGAAACCGTTAAAAAATACCTTGGATTCACGCTGATTCCCCAGGCCGGTGTTGCGATAGGACTTTCGCTGCTTGCATCACAGAAATTGCCCGAATATGCTGCAACCATTCGTACCGTTGTTCTTGCAGCAACATTTATATATGAACTGACCGGGCCCGTTTTGACAAAAATTTCGTTGAAGAAGGCCGGAGAAATCACAGAATAGTTTTCATTCCTGGCGGGTACAATAAATAATGCGGAGCGAAAAGCCCGGTTTGAAACCGGAACTTTCGGCTTCGTTGTATCTGCTTTTTAAATGCTCCATCCTGGTATAACCGGTTTCAGAAAAGAGGGATACTGTGAGAAATGGTTTTAATCAGGAGAATTTCAGGAATGGCGGCGCAGACAGATTTAAAAAATCCGCTGAAAAAAATAATGAAGAAAATATTCGTTTTGGCGGAGTAAAGAACGGATATCAGATCGGAAGAAATGCAAAAAGCAGCAGGGAAGGTGAAAACCTTTCATTTCAGGAGTGGACCGAAAAGTATCATCAGTGACTTGTTTCATGTGGCGGCAGGTATAAGGTACCTGCCGCTTTTTATCGGAATTATCTCAGGAATGCCATGCCCCGTCAGCCCGGAAGTTAGTCCGGATCCGTTCTTTTCAACGGTCTCATTTTATGATAGGATCTACAACAGGACAATTGTTTGAAGGGAATTAGCAATGAACGACCCGAATCTCTACGAAAAGTTTGTTAAAGCGTGTCAAAGCTGTTCAAAATGTGATCTTGCCGGAACAAGGACAAATGTTGTCATAGGCAGGGGTAACAACCTAAATGCGCCTGTAATGCTTGTCGGGGAAGGGCCGGGAGAACAGGAGGATCTTACCGGACTGGCATTTGTCGGCAGGGCGGGAAAACTGCTGGACCATTTGCTCAACGCATTAATGTTCAAACCTGAGGATTACTACATATGCAATATAGTAAAATGCCGTCCGCCGGGAAACAGGGAGCCAACTAAGGAAGAGGCCGAGGCATGCCTTCCGTACCTGAGATTCCAGGTAAAATATATAAAACCCAAGATAATAGTCTGCCTCGGGGCTACGGCAATGAAATACCTGATCAGCAAGGATGCCCGCATTACAAAAATAAGGGGTACGTGGATTGACAGGCCGGGCTTTTTCAGAATAATGCCAACATACCATCCCGCCGCGGTTTTAAGAGATCCGGCAAAAAAAGAGGAATTGTTCCTGGATATGAAAAAAGTGAAGGAGTACCTTGATTCCATATCGCCGTAAACGAGGCAATCATTCTATAAATCCATAAATAAACAACGGGCAGTGCTGCGTTCAGCACTGCCCTTAAAATTATTCACAAATGTAACAGATTACCTGCGAAAAACTTCCATTTTAAACGGACAGCAGCCTTGATGCAAGGGGATGGATGGTTTTGGCCATGAGCATGAAGCCAAGGGCGTTCGGATGACAGCCGTCAACCGTGCACTCGCTTCTTCCTGCTGTACCAAAGAACTGCATGCCGTCAATAAAATAAACGCTGTTGTCTCCAGCATTCCGTGCATTCAGATAAGTGCGGTAAATAATATTCCGCCGTTCCATGCTGTCCTCCGGGTCCCTGTCGAAATCGGGACGGGACATCATAATAACCGGAACATCCCTGTGAGCTTCCCTTACTATTTTGAAAAACCGTTCGTGGGTATCCATAAGGTGTTCAGGAGTGGGTGCATTGTGGTCATAGTCATACACGAAAAGCGAGATGTCCTTATGCTGCGCGATATATTCCGCAAATTCAGGCTCGCCCTTTGCCCTTCCCGAAAAACCATAGTTAAAATAGTCTGCATCAAGCCATCTTGAAAGTATGCTGGTGTATGCCGTGCCCGGTCTTGGGGCGCATCCGCCTTCGGTTATTGATGAACCGTAGTATATTATGGGTTTGCTGATTTTATACTCAACGGGTTCATATATATTTGCACCGTCATCTATGCCTATTTCCATGGAAGCAAGCTGCTCATTCCGGGGCAGGTTAATTGTAACCACCTCGGGTTTTGCTGTTTTTTTCAGCGTGGTTTCAACAACCTTTTCAGATTCATCATAATTTACCGGTGCAATATATCCTGCAAACCTGGACTCGAGGCCTGCGCCGTAGTATACGTCGGCTCCCGCCGAGCCCGGAAGGCTGATACATCTGTCAACGTTCAGTGTTTTAAGTTCCATACGAATTCTGATTACGGGTGAATCGGTTATGAACCTGGCCCTGCTGCCAAAGCATCGCTTGCCGGCATCTTCAAGCTGGGGCATTTTTTCGGTGATATCTGGACTCAGCCGCCAGAAATGCCCTTTTTCGGGGTCAATTACATTGAGCCCGTATAACCGTATCGGCGAGTCGGTAATTTTGTAAATCTTCATGTTTCTTCCCCTCTGTTTCAGAAATAACTTATGCGTTTTCCATGTGCACAATAATCTTTTATCACAGCAGTATCCAAAAAGCAAGAATTATGTTTGACGCTGCACTCCGCTGAAAGTTTCCTGGTATTTACACGATATCTCCAAACAGTTGAGGTAAAGATATCGTGCGAATGCCGGAAGCAGCTGCTGCATATTTAAATGCAATTTGCAGCGGATAATGTCATATAATTAATTAACCGAATAAAAGGAGTTCAATAATGATATATCTTGATAACGCGGCAACCTCCTGGCCCAAGCCTCCGCAGGTAATACAGGCAATGCTTGATATCCTGAAAAGAGGATGCGCAAATCCCGGCAGGTCCGCGCATGCAATGGCCAGGCAGGCTGAAGATGTGGTACTTAATACAAGGGAAACCATAGCCAGGTTTTTCAACATAAGCGATCCAATGCGGATTGCTTTTATGCCGAATACTACATATGCACTGAATACAGCCATTTACGGGGTTTTATCCGAAGGCTCGGTTGTTGTTGCAACGGCAATGGAGCATAATTCTGTGCTGCGTCCGCTTAAAACACTGGAAAGCAAAGGATATATCAGCGTTGAAATTATCAAACCCGAGAAACTGGGAAGGATTACGATTCAGAGCATTAAAAAGGCATTAAGGCCGGGGGTAAAACTCTTTTGCATGACTCTTTCGTCAAACGTCACAGGAGCGATAATGCCCGTGGAGGAGGCAGGGAAAATATGCAGGGCGAACGGCATATTATTTCTTGTTGACGCAGCACAGGGAGCGGGATCAATACCTGTGGATGTTGAGAAAATGAATATTGACTTGCTGGCGTTTCCGGGACATAAAGGGCTTATGGGCCCGCAGGGAACAGCAGGGTTGTATGTAAGGGACGGAGTTGATATCCGGCCGCTGGTGCAGGGCGGCACAGGAAGTTTTTCAGATAGTCTTCTGCAGCCCGGTGTTTTCCCCGACATTCTGGAAAGCGGTACACTGAATGTACCTGGAATTGCGGGACTTGGCAAAGGTGTGTCATACATTAATGATACCGGTATCGAAATTATACAGCAAAAGAAGAAGAACATGCTGAAAATGCTTTTTGACGGTCTTGGAAAGGAAAGCAATATTACTTTGTACTCTCCGCCGCCTGAACAGAATTCGGGTATTTTTGCACTGTCGGTAAATCAAATGGATTCATCCGAGATCTGCTATTTACTCGATCGGAAATTCGGAATCTGCACAAGAGGCGGTTTTCACTGTGCGCCCCTTGCACATTTGTCCCTGGGAACAGCCGAAACCGGCCTTGTCAGGATAAGCCCGGGTTATTTCAACAACGAAACCGAAACGGAGCTGACGATTAAAGCCATTCTGAGCATAGCAAGGGGAATACACTGAAGCCATGCAAATAAACGCCCGATAAACCAAGCACTCCTATATATCAATAACGGCAACCTCGGGAACCGAGAAGAATCGGAAAGGCACAACCACAGTTCCAAGGCCTCTGTTTATATAAACCAGGTTTTTGCGTATTGTTGCAAAACCTTTTATGTAACCCATTTTGCTTAGTTTATCCTTGCGCAGAAGCAGGTATTCAAGTTTGAACGGCATCCATATCTGGCCTCCGTGAAAATGCCCTGTTAAAAGCAAATCCACACTGTTTTCGGGAATTTGGAGCGAAATATCGGGATTATGCGAGAGTGCAATCACTGTATCGCATTTGTCCCGTAAACCGGCAAGAATATCATTGTCAAAAGGCTCGCCGGTTTTTATATCGTCAATGCCGACGAGGGCTGTTATTTTCATTTTTCCCGATGAATCTGCCTTTTTATCCTGTATAAATACCGTTTCATTCACTAAAAGGCGTATGCCCAGTTTTTTCAGGGTATTAACAAATTCGTCCTTAAACGCAGGATTTTGCCTGAAACATTTATACTCGTGGTTTCCAAAAACAGCAAATGCCGGTGCCCTTGTATCAAGCCCGGTATACCACTTAACGAATCTTTCGAGATCCTTCGGTTTTTCAATAAGATCACCGCTGATTAATATGTAATCGGGATTTGCTTTTCGTATAGTTCTTTTTATACGGGCAGAAGATATAACAAGCAGGTTTATGTGAATATCCGAAAGATGCAGAAACCTCAGCCCCGCGCCGAAATTCATGTTATAATGCCTTGTTGCGTAGACTGAAGCCTGAACCAACATGTAAATGCAAATAAGCAATAAGGATAAAGGTACGGTTATATACCATTTAAGCATCCGGACTGTCCTTTCAATGTTTCTGCTAATAATACCGTCTTATGGTTCTATGCTGTTTATTTTATCAAATAAATGATAATATATGAATAGTATTGTTGGATCCTATTAAAACAGGAGGATAAATAACATGAAAAGATTCATTGTTATTGTTATGGACAGTGCCGGCATTGGAGAACTGCCCGACAGCAGGGAATACGGGGATGAAGGAAGCAATACGATAGGGCATATCTCCAGGCTTGTGAAGGATTTTTCACTTCCGAACCTTGAAAGGCTCGGGCTTGCAAATATTGACGGATTCAGCGGGACATACCGGACAACCACCGATCTGAAAAGTCTGGAGCTTACCGGCTCCTATGGCAAAATGGCTGAAAAATCAGCCGGGAAGGATACTACCACCGGGCACTGGGAATTAGCGGGAATTATACTCGATAAGCCTTTTCCGCTTTTTCCAAATGGTTTTCCCGATGACCTGGTAAAAGAGTTTGAAAGGAGAATAGGCCGTAAAACACTTGGAAACAAGCCTGCATCGGGAACGGTTATAATACAGGAGCTCGGGGACGAGCATGTTAAAACGGGTTTTCCGATTATCTATACGTCTGCCGACAGTGTGTTCCAGGTCGCAGCCCACGAGGATGTGATTCCTGTTGAGGAACAGTACAGGATATGCCGGACAGCGCGTGAAATGCTCACAGGTGATTATGGCGTGGGAAGAGTTATTGCGAGGCCTTTTACAGGAAAATCGGGTAACTATACGCGGACCGACAGGAGAAAGGATTTCTCAATCAGGCCTCCCGAAAAGACTGTTTTGAACTATCTCAGCGAAAATGGATATGAGGTCCGGGCAGTCGGCAAAATTGAAGATATTTTCAGCGGTTCGGGCATAACCAGGTCGGTAAAGACCCATTCGAATGCCGATGGAATTGACAGGACCATTGAATGGATAAGGGAAGAGTATGAAGGAATGCTGTTTACGAATCTTGTGGATTTTGATATGAAATATGGGCACAGAAATGACGTGGAAGGATATGCCAAAGCCCTTGCTGAGTTTGACAGGCGGCTTCCGGAAATAACCGGGCATCTGAAGGATGAGGACATTTTGATTATTACAGCCGATCACGGATGCGATCCGTCAACAACCAGCACCGATCATTCAAGGGAATATGTACCCCTTCTTGTAACGGGAAAACATGTCAGGAAGGGTGTGAATATGCATGTAAGAAACAGTTTTGCAGATGTTGCAAAAACAATAGCGGAGTATTTCGGCATCGAAAACAGCCTTAGCGGTGAGAGCTTTTTGAACCTGATAATATAATTGAAACACGGACTATTAAAAATTCCGGAGGAGGGTACGGATATGTTTGCATTGGACCTGATCATAAAGAAACGCAACGGTGGGAAGCTGAGCAAGGAGGAAATCAGGTATTTCGTCAACGGGTATACAACGGGTCAGATTCCCGATTACCAGGCCTCTGCCTTCCTGATGGCTGTCTATTTCAACGGAATGGATACCGAAGAAACCCTGTGGCTGACAGAAGCCATGCTGCATTCAGGTGATGTGGTTGATCTGTCCTGTATACCCGGTATAAAAGTAGACAAGCACAGCACGGGCGGCGTCGGAGACAAGACCACTCTTGTAATAGCACCCATTGTAGCATCATGCGGGGTTCCTGTGGCAAAAATGTCGGGAAGGGGCCTGGGACATACCGGCGGAACAATTGACAAGCTCGAATCCATACCGGGCTTTCGCACCGGCCTTTCATCCGAAGAGTTTGTTAAAAACGTAAAGGAAATTGGTATTGCAGTTACCGGTCAAACGGGCAATCTTGCGCCTGCCGACAAAAAACTGTATGCGTTGAGGGATGCAACAGGTACTGTTGAAAACCTGTCGCTGATTGCAGCCAGTATAATGAGCAAAAAACTCGCCTCGGGTTCGGATGTAATAGTCCTGGATGTTAAAACGGGCAGCGGAGCGTTTATGAAAACAATTGACGAGGCCGAAAAACTTGCAAGGCTGATGGTGGATATAGGAAAGGGCGCGGGGAAGAGAACGGTGGCCCTTATAACCGATATGGACAGACCATTGGGAAATAAAATAGGTAATGCGCTCGAAGTAAGCGAGGCGGTTGACATACTTAACGGCAGAGGCCCCGCCGACCTGAGGGAAGTGTGTGTGGAGCTGGCCGCAAACATGCTGTTTGCTGCAGGGAAAGGTGACATTGAATTCTGCCGTAGCCTGGCCGTTGAGTCTATAGAAAAAGGCACCGCAATAAAGAAACTGAAAGAAATGGTGGAAAGGCAGGACGGTGATCCCGGGGTTGTGGATGATACTTCGAAACTGCCGTCCGCCCCGTTCAGGGCTGAATGGAAGGCCGAAGAACCAGGATATATTGAGAAGATGCATGCCGAAAAACTTGGTATGGCATCGATGCTGCTTGGAGCCGGAAGAAAGCATAAGGACGATGTTATAGATCCCTCTGCCGGTATTGAACTTGTGAAAAAGCCTTCGGATAAAGTGGAAGCGGGAGAAACCATTGCAGTACTGCATACTTCGGATGAAAACAGGATACCGGAGGCTCTCGGGGTTCTGAAAACTGCGATCGGTATAAGCCCGGACCCAGTGCCCGGGAAGCCTTTGATCCTGGGTAAGGTGCATTGATGTTTTGTTGAACCTGAACGCTTCCCGCCTGAAGAGGCGAAGGTGCAACTGCCGTTATTTTGATAAATAAGCCTGAATAAACCCATATGAGCCATGCATACATTTATTATGGAGCAATAGTTTTGGAGTTGTCCGATAATGAAGGGAAAAGCGGTCATATGGGTTTTATTGTGCGTTTTTTTGATTGTTTCGGTTAACGGGAGCGTTATTGCCATTGAGGATGAAACAGGGGTTAAGGATAAAGACGAACAGACGGTTGAAAAGGAAAATGTACCGATAGTTGAAAACATACCCTTTGAAATCAAGGCAAAATCAGCATTATTAATGTGTGCAAACACCGGCGAGATTATTTTTGAGATGAACAGTGATGAAAGACGCCCCATTGCATCGATAACAAAGATAATGACAATGCTTTTGGTCATGGAAGCCATTGCACAGAATAAGATCAGCCTCGATGATGTGGTTGTTGCGTCCGAACACGCAGCAGGCATGGGCGGCTCGCAGGTTTATCTCGCCGTTGGGGAGGAGTTTACGGTTCATGATCTTTTAAAAGCTGTTGCAATCCATTCGGCAAATGATGCGTCTGTTGCACTGGCAGAGCATGTTGCAGGCAGTGAAGGCGTTTTTGTAACCATGATGAATGAAAAGGCCAGGGAGCTGGGAATGACAAATACCAATTTCCTGGACTGTTCGGGGTTGACCGATGAAGGCCATTACAGCACGGCCCGCGATATAGCGATAATGGCAAGAGAACTGATTACGAAATACCCGCTGATAATTGAATATACAACAATCAAACACGATACTTTCAGAAACGGGACCTTTGATTTGGATAACACAAATCATCTGATCGGTAAATACAGGGGCATGACAGGATTAAAAACCGGGGTGACAAATGCGGCGGGCTACTGTCTAACAGCCACGGCTTCCCGTGACGGACTTGATCTGATATCGGTAATACTTGGTGCCGAAAGCATGAGCCTGCGCTTTTCGGAGACTACCAAAATGCTGGATTATGGTTTTTCAAACTATGAAATAATGAAAATTGAAAGAAAAGGCGAGACAGCAGGTAAAGTAATGGTAAGAAAGGGTTTGGGGCTTTCGGTGCCCGTTGCATATGAGGACAATAAATCGGTGCTTCTGAAAAGGGGGCAGAGGGACAAGGTTCAGCAGGAGGTCAGGCTTCCGGAGTATGTCAATGCACCCGTTTCAACCGGGGACAGGGCCGGTGAAGTTGTTCTGACGCTTGAGAACAAGGAAATCCTCAGTATACCCCTGATTGTAACCGAAGACGTGCAAAAGGCCTCATGGTTCAAGCTGTTTTTGAGGCTTACGGTACACTGGTTTTCACTGGCGAGAAGATAGACGACAAAGAGCGTATAGCACAACCGACTCCCAAAAACACCGGTAAAAGGGCGCGAACCGCCCTTTTTTTCAATTGTTTTACGTCATTTGACAGATTCTGATTGGTATTATATGATAATACAGATAGAAATTTTACAAACGGTGGTTTTATGGTATCCTTAAGGCCTTTGCAGAAAGCGGGTTTTGCCGATGTCCTGGATTATGGGATTTTTCTGTTCAGAAAGCATTTTAAAAGTCTTCTTGTAATCAACCTGATATTCAATATCCCGGTGATGCTGGTAATAACCATTTTAAACCCGGTATTTACAGAACAATACTGGAATTTTATAAATCCGTTGGATATTACGGCAATAAATCCCGACGAAATATTCTCTTCGGCGATTACCTTTTATGCAATGCTGTTTGGTTCATTGCTTCTGCAGGTCATTTACTTTGTTACGCTAAAGAATGTAATGGAAGGGTCAATTGTCAAAATCCTGTACGCCGATGTTGTCCTGGAACAGAAGAAAACCGTAAAACAGGCAGTGAAGGAATGCTTCAGGCAGTTCGGCACGTTATTTCTCGGAAGAATGCTATACATACTGATCCAGGGTGTGGTTATCACCGTTTTGTATATTATTCTTATTGCAGGAATGTTTGCAATATCATTCGGGCTTGTGGGACTTATAGCATCAACTTATAACACCCCATGGCTTGCCCTGGCTCTTTCGAGCCTGCTCATTCTTATTATAACGGTACTTGTGTTTTTTGTTCTGATAGCGGTAGGTTATTATTACGGAAGATTCTGGATGTTCCTGCCCGCAATCTGCATTGAACAGCAGAAAGCAGGTTCAAGCATCGGCAGGGGAGGCGATCTCGGCAGGAATGGCTTTTATATTATCGGCCTGTCCTTTACCTTCGGGTATATCATGTTTCTGCTGTTTCCGACGGTAATAAGCCTTGTCTTCAATATCGTCAATACATTCTCAGGCAATATGGATATAGAACTGTTCAGGATCAGTACGGTTGTAACCCAGCTTTTCTCGGAAATATTACGCCCGCTGCTGACATGTATAATGACGGCCCTGTATATTACGCTGAGGGTTAAGCGCGAAGGTCTTGATATCGAGTTGAACCTTTGGGAAATAAAACAGGAAGAGGCGGAAAAGAACAAACGTTGGTTTTCGGAGGCACCTAATGCTGAGTAATAATGTCAGTGAACAGGAGATACGCGATATACTTGAACAGATTCTTAAAAGGCGCGAGTTCCATAATGAGGGTGAAAAAAGCCCGCTGGTAAAAGTTCTGGGCAGCATCTGGGAAGCAATAAAGGAATGGGTCAGGGAATTATTGCAGTACAAACAGCCCAATCCTCAAATCCGGATAGATCCTGACTTCGGTATAAATGTTCCTGTGCTTCAGACCATACTGAAAGTGCTCCTAATTTTGATTGCCGCAATACTTTTGTTTTTTCTTGTCAGGTTTATAGTGAAAAAGGTGTATCTTTCAGGACGGATCAGGAAGATGCAGGCTCCCGAAGCGTATGAATATCTTAACAGGCCCGATGAAGCCATGGAGAACTATTACGGGTATTTATCCTCGAAGGAGTATTCAAAAGCTCTGCGGTTCCTTTTCATAGCTTTGCTCCTGGAACTTGACAAAAGGAAAATTATCAGGATTGAAAAATGGAAAACGAACCGTATGTATATCCGGGAAATAGGACAGAAGGAAAAAAAACTGATCCCGCAAATGCAGGAGTTTTCTGCGCTTTTCAACGCCTGCTGTTACGGAAACAGGGCGGTGGATGAAGTTGTTGTCGGCAAATGGTTTGATTTTTATATGAACCAGAAGGAGAAGCGTGAATGAAAAACAGGCTCAGAAAAGTTCTTTTTTCCATGCTGATTATATTCTCTGTGGCGTTTGTAGCGCTTATTTTATACTCGATAACAGTATATGAGAGTGATTATCCCGAATTTTCTTCATACAGTGCAAAGAAAACAGGGGTTAAGGCTTTATACCTGCTTGCGGACAGATGCGGTTTTCAGGTTTCACGGTATCATTACCCGGCTAAATTTATAAAGGAAAGTCCCGTAATGGTTGCTTACCGTCCAATACCCGCGCTGTTCAATGAACCCGGGGAGGAACAGGCTCTGAAACAATGGCTTGGAAACGGCAATACACTCGTATTGATTATTGACGAAAGGAATATAGGCAACCTGTGGATTTTTGACTTTATCGCTGAGCATATGAGCCGGCACGAGGTTACGGCAATCGGGAATATCACGGCCACATGGTACTGGCTCGAAAACGGGCTGGTATGTGTGATGGACAGCGCCGACGGTTTTCTGAACGAAAACATTTCCGCATCGGACGCGGCGGTTGCGTTTATTAATGTGCTTACCAGGATAAACAACCCAAAAGTGATGTTCAATGAGTATTTCCATTTCATGCAGGTTCCGTCACCGCATATATGGGATTTAATCGGGTATGCCGGGCAGCTGGTATTAATACAGCTTGTACTGGCTGTTCTGCTTTTTACAGTAAGAGGCTGGAAACCCTTCGGGCGGGTGCGGAGCGATAGGATAATGGTGTTGAGGCCTGAAAATGAAGTGGTCAGGGCACTTTCAGGTCTTTACCAGAGAATGAAGGCTTACCCGCTGGTATTGTCGAACTACTACGGCAGTTTCACCCGTAAATACGGAAGGTATTTGTCGATGAACAGCGCTTACAGGGATAAAGCCCTGAGATTGCTTGCAGAATGCGAGTATTACCTGAGAAAAGGCGAACTGAGCAGAAATGAACTCAGAAAGATGGTTCTTGGCCTTGAAAAACTTGAACATGAGATAAATAAAAGCAGCCAAATCATGAGAAAGGGATGAAAATCATATGGAACTTAACCGGATTATACAGGAAAAATATGAGATACTGATGAAGGAAATGAAAAAGGTTGTAGTCGGACAGGATGAGTTCCTTGAACACCTGGCCATAGCATTATTCACCGGCGGCCATGTGCTGATAGAAGGAGTGCCGGGAATAGGGAAGACCCTGTCTGCAAGGGCACTTGCCAGAACCCTTGAAGCAGATTTTTCAAGGATACAGTTCACCCCTGATCTTATGCCTTCCGATGTAACCGGAACAAAAGTATTTGATGTAAAAACCAGCACTTTTTATATGAAAAAGGGCCCGGTTTTTACAAACATATTGCTGGCAGATGAAATAAACCGTGCCACACCGAAAACCCAGTCGGCTCTCTTGGAGTGCATGGAAGAAGGAAATGTCACAATAGACGGTGAAACCTATGAACTGCCTAAACCCTTTATGGTACTGGCAACTATGAATCCGCTGGAGTTTGAAGGAACATATCCGCTCCCCGAGGCGCAGCTTGACAGGTTCCTGATGAAGCTGACGGTAACCCATCTTCCTCCCGAACAGGAAGAACTGCTTTTAAAAATGGTAAATGAAAAAGGCGGGGATATAAACCCGGATATGGTTGAACCGGTTATCACTCCCGGGGAGTGGTCATCCATTGACAGGGAAATCAACAGTGTGCTTGTAAATGAGAACATAATCCGATATATAACTTCAATAATACTTGCAACAAGAAATTCACCTGCCGTACTGTTAGGGGCAAGTTCCCGTGCATCCATTGCAGTCATGAAATGCGCAAAAACTCTCGCGGCATTCTCGGGCAGGGACTTTGTGATTCCCGAAGATGTTATTGAGATAATAAAACCTATCCTCAGGCACAGGATCATAGTCAAGCCCGAAACACTGCTTGACAATATCACGGTGGACGACATCCTTGACGGAATTGTTAAAACCGTAGCAGTACCAAGATAACAGGGCAGGTTGAGGTTATTATGTTTGTCAGTAAACGGTTTATTCTGTTGGTTGCAATGGGTGTCATACCCGCGGCTTTGTCATTCATACCCGGCATTGGAGTGTATGCTTTGCTGGCGTACAATTTTCTGCTTGTTACACTTCTTGTCGTTGATTTTTCCCTGTCGCCAAGGATCAGGGATTTCGGGTTCCGCAGGGAAATAGATCAAATCCTTTCCCTTTCTGCATGGAACAGAATTGGTTTATGTATAGAAAACCCCGTTAAGTACAGGCTAAAAGCCAAACTCAGGGACAGCGTGCCTGAAAGTTTCGGCGTTGATAAAGAGGTACTGGAGTTCGAGATTAATCCCGGCAGGAACAGGAACATATTCTACAGGGTTAAACCAACGAAACGCGGGGAATACGTTTTTCCCGATCTTCATGTAAGGATAACGGGTGTCCTTGGGCTTTGCGTCCTGTCGAAAACCATTAAAATAGCCGATAAGGTTAAGGTGTATCCGAATCTTAAGGATCTCAGGAACAGTCATCTTTTAATCGTACAGAAGAAAAGGCTCCTGGCCGGGCTCAGAAAAATAAGAAGCCTCGGTGTTGGAACCGAGTTTGAAAGCATTCGTGAATACAGCCAGGGCGATGATTTCAGGCACATAAACTGGAATGTGACCGCAAGAACCGGGCATATTTATGTAAACCATTACGAACCCGAAAGAAACCAGTATGTTTACCTTATGATGGATACAAGCATGGTTATGAACGAGGAGATTAACGAAATAACAAAGCTGGACTATGCGGTGAACGCTGCGTTCATTGTTGCAGAAACAGCTATAAATTACGGAGACAATATAGGACTGATATCCTTTGACAGCGAAATTAACCGTATAGTTGCCGCAGGAAAGGGAAGAGGACATTTTCAGAGACTGGCAGAAAGCATGTACAATATCCAGACAACCGAAAACTATGCCGACTATCAGAAAGCCTTCACCACATTGCAGCGGGAACAGAACCGCCAGAGCCTGGTATTGCTGTTTACCGATCCGTATAATTTTGAACATGCCATGGATATAGTAAACTCATGGAAAGTTTGTGCTCCGAGACACAGGGTCATGGTTTTGTGCATAAAAAACCCTGCCCTTTATGGTATGGCAGAGAAAGAGGTTCTTACAACCGAGGATATATTCAGCAAAAGCGCTGCAATGAAACTGGTTGACGACAGGCATCGCACCTTTTCGGTTCTTGAAAAGTCGGGTATTCATGTACTTGAATCCGCCCCGGACAGGTTCACCCTTGAAGCAGTGAACCGTTATATCGCAATGAAAACAGGTTATCACTCCCTGCCGTTCCAGCAGTAAGTACACAGTTTTTCATGGGGAAGACCTGTCGCGTCAAGCATATCGGGAAGGGCTTGGTATTTTAATGATGTAAAACCAAGCTGTTTGCCGATGTATTCAACCATGCACCTGTGTTTTTCGGTCCTGTGATCGCAATACTGTTCCAGGTTGGCATCGTCTTTGCCTTCAAGTTTCCTGATTGCGCGCCTTGCAACCAGGTCCATGTCAGACCTTGCCCTTGAGAAGTTAAGGTATTTACATGTAAAAAGCAGCGGTGGACAGGCTGAACGGATATGAACTTCCCTGGCATTGTAACTGTATAAAAACTGAACAGTTTCCTTCATTTGCGTGCCGCGTACTATTGAGTCGTCGCAGAACAGAAGCCTTTTCCCTTTTATCAGGTCAATAATGGGCATAAGTTTCATTTTAGCAATCAGTTGCCTTACTTCCTGGGTCTGGGGTATGAAACTCCTGGACCATGTGGGGTTGTACTTGATAAACGGCCTCACATACGGTATTTTGGCTTCATTCGAATAACCTATCGCATGGGCTACGCCCGAATCGGGTATCCCCGAAACAAAGTCAACCTCCACCTTGTCCTTTCGGGCCATTATTGCGCCGTTCCTGTTACGCATAACCTCGACATTAACGCCTTCATAGGTCGAGGACGGATAACCGAAATAAACCCACAGGAAAGAACATATTTTCATTTTGTCTCCGGGCGGCGAAACCTGTTCAATGCCATCCGGTGTAATAAGCACTATTTCACCCGGACCAAGCTCGTAAAACGGATGGTAACCCAGATTTGTAAATGCGCAGGATTCAAACGAAACGCAATATGCTCCTTCCTTCCTGCCCACAATGAGAGGGGTTCGTCCGAAACGATCCCTTGCCGCATAAATGCCCTTGTCTGTCAGAACAAGCAGTGTGCATGAACCGTCAATTGTCTGCTGGGCATACAGAATACCGTCCTTAATGGAACTTTCCTGGTCAATCAACGCCGAAACAACCTCGGTGGGATTGATTTCCCCCCTGCTCATTTCAAGGAAATGGATCAGGTTGTTCCTGAAACAGTGATCAACAATATCATCTATGTTATTAATGCGTCCGACCGTTGTTATTGCATAGTGGCCAAGATGGGAACGGACCAGAAGGGGCTGGGGTTCGTTGTCGCTGATGCATCCTATGCCCATATGACCGCTCATGCCTGACAGGTCCACTTCAAACTTTGAACGGAACTGTACATTTTCTATATTGTGTATCGATCTTGAAAACGACCTGCCGGTCCAAACGGCCATTCCCCCCCGGCTTGTTCCGAGGTGGGAGTGGTAGTCGGTACCGAAATACAAATCCAGTACGCAGTCATTCTTTGAAACAACACCGAATACTCCTCCCAAGAAAATACACTCTCCTTTTCAGATTACATCAGTCACCGATGTCTTTATGGTAACTCTGCAGCGATTTTACCTTGTCCTCGGTTTCATGATCCACCCTATACGCCGCTATTCCCTTAACGCTTGCAAGGGCTGCTGTCATGGTTGTTATATACGGAATGTTGTATCTTATCGCACTTTTCCTGATGTATGAATCGTCATACTGGCTCTGTTTTCCCGACGGCGTATTTACAATAAGCTGTATTTCGCCGTTGAGAATAAGGTCCACGATATTCGGCCGGCCCTCATACATTTTCTTTACCTTCCGGCATTTTATTCCGTTTTCGGTAAGATAATTGTAAGTGCCTTCGGTGGCAATTATCTCAAAGTCAAGTTCCGAGAATTTGCGGGCTATGTCAAGGAGGTAAATCTTGTCCTTGTCTGCAATGCTCATCAGAACGGCTCCTTCTGTCGGAAGGGGAACCTGTGTAGCCTCCTGGGCTTTAAAGTAAGCAAGCCCGAACGAATTTGCAATACCCAGGACCTCGCCGGTGGAACGCATTTCGGGTCCCAGCAACGGGTCAACTTCATGGAACATGTTAAACGGAAAAACTGCTTCCTTAACACCAAAATGGGTTATTTTCCGCCTTTTCAAATCCAGAACCGGGGACCTGGAACCCTTTTCAACAGCAAGAATAATTTCGGTGGCAAGGTATGCCATGGATATATTGCAGACTTTTGACACCAGCGGTACCGTCCTTGATGCCCGGGGATTTGCTTCAAGCACGTAAACCCGGTCGTTATAAACAGCGTACTGAATATTCATCAGGCCTACAACCTTTAGCTCGTTCGCTATTTTACGCGTATATTCTGATATGGTATCTATATGTTCGGGTTTCAGGCTAATGGGCGGTATTACACACGCCGAGTCTCCCGAATGTATACCGGCCAGTTCAATATGTTCCATTACTGCCGGTACAAAAGTGTTTGAACCGTCAGCTATAGCGTCAGCCTCGGCTTCAATTGCATTTTCAAGGAATTTGTCAATCAGCAGGGGACGGTCGGGTGTAACGCCTGCAGCTTCGGAAACATACTTTTCAAGCATTTCCCGGTCATAAATCACTTCCATCCCTCGTCCGCCAAGAACATAGGATGGTCTTACCATAAGCGGATAACCAATTTTTTCGGCTATCGCCAGTGCCTCGTCAAGGGTGCTGGCCATTCCCGATTCGGGCATCGGAATGCCGAGCTTTTCCATCATGTTTCTGAACAGATCCCTGTCCTCGGCCATATCAACAGTTTCGGGCGTGGTACCCAGGATTTTTACCCCTGCCTTTGAAAGTTCGGTTGCAATATTCAAAGGGGTCTGCCCGCCGAACTGAATTATAATACCAATAGGTTTTTCTTTCTGATAAATGCTTAACACATCTTCAACGGTAAGAGGCTCGAAATAAAGACGATCAGATGTATCGTAATCGGTTGAAACGGTTTCAGGGTTACAGTTGACAATTATTGTCTCATAGCCCATGTCCCTGAGGGCAAATGCCGCATGGACGCAGCAGTAATCAAATTCTATTCCCTGACCTATACGGTTGGGGCCTCCGCCCAATACCATCACTTTCGGTTTATTGCCTTCTGATGCTGGAACGGGCTTTTCACTGTTCTTTGAACCGTTGTACGTAGAGTAATAATAACATGCATTTTCAACGCCGCTTACAGGGATTGCCTCCCACTCCTGGACAATTCCCAGTTTAACCCGGCGGCTCCGGATTTCCTGCTCGCTGACGCCTAAGAGCTTTGCAAGATACCTGTCTGCAAAACCGTCTTTTTTAGCCTTGATCAAAAGCTCATCAGGAAGGGCTGAGCCCCTGAATTTCAGTATCTCCTCTTCGAGTTCAACCAGTTCTTTCATCTGCCTGATAAACCATTCCTTGACATGGGTTATCCTGCTTAACTGTTCTATATCCGCACCCTTGCGCAGGGCTTCGTACATAATAAACTGGCGTTCGCTTGAAGGCTCCACCAGGAGTTCCAGTAACTCCTGGAGATCCAAATCACTAAAGTTCTTTGCAAAACCCAGGCCGTACCTGCCGACTTCAAGGGAGCGTACCGCCTTCTGCAGTGCTTCCTTATAGGTTTTGCCAATGCTCATTACTTCGCCGACAGCCTTCATCTGCGTGCCAAGCCTGTCCTGTGCGCCCTTGAATTTTTCAAAAGCCCAGCGGGGGAATTTCACAACGGTATAATCCCCGGACGGTGTATATTTATCGAGGGTGCCTCCCCTGTAGTACGGGATTTCGTCAAGGGTTATTCCTACCGACAGCATAGCCGAGATAAAAGCAATCGGAAAACCTGTGGCCTTTGAAGCAAGGGCTGACGACCGGGATGTTCGGGGATTTATTTCAATTATAACAACCCTGTCGGTTTCAGGATCATGGGCAAACTGTACATTGGTGCCGCCTATTACCTCTATTGCCTCAACAATTCTGAATGCGTAGTCCTTAAGACGCTCCTGAAGTTCCGGGCTTATTGTGAGCATTGAGGCGGCACAGACCGAGTCACCAGTGTGTACGCCCATTGAGTCTATATTTTCAATGAAGCATACTGCGATCATCTGGTTTTTCGTGTCTCGTACCACTTCAACCTCAAGTTCCTCCCAGCCGAGCACCGATTCCTCGACCAGTATCTGGTCTACCATGCTTGCCTGGATACCCCGGTTTGCAACCTGGCGCAGTTCTTCAATGTTATAAACCAGCCCGCCGCCAGTACCGCCCATTGTATATGCGGGACGTACAACAACCGGGAACCCGAGCTCAAGGGCAATTTTCTCGGCTTCTTCCACGGTGTATGCCGGCATGCTGCGCGGTGTTTCTATTCCCAGCCTGTTCATTGTTTCCTTGAAGGCAATCCTGTCTTCTCCGCGCTCTATTGCATCAACTTTTACACCTAAAACCTGGACATTGTATTTTTCAAGAATTCCTGCTTTTGCAAGTTCTGAGCAAAGATTCAGGGCGGACTGACCGCCAAGGTTCGGAAGAAGTGCATCGGGACGTTCTTTATCAATAATCTGGGTTAATCTTTCAAGGTTTAAAGGCTCAATATATGTCGCATCTGCGATTCCGGGATCTGTCATAATTGTTGCTGGATTTGAATTTACAAGTACAATTTCGTAACCAAGTTTCCTTAGAGCTTTACAGGCCTGGGTGCCTGAATAGTCAAATTCGCAGGCCTGCCCAATGATAATCGGCCCCGAGCCGATGATCAGAATTTTCCTGATATCCGTTCTTTTTGGCATATATACTCTCCTTAACCATGAAATGTCAGTTCGGCTTACCTTGAAACTTTCTAAATTAATATAATATTACATATTATTAATTGCTTCAATACTTTTGTATAATTTTTGGTTTTTAACAAAAAAGTACTGTAATAATAAC
>ERZ773359.29-NODE-29-length-146336-cov-7.794095_pt1 | contig 146336 bp, 139 predicted proteins | sample MGYA00374955_ERZ773359 | MGnify/ENA primary metagenome ERZ773359 (study PRJEB29098, sample SAMN04486028) | biogas fermenter metagenome | study: EMG produced TPA metagenomics assembly of the Biogas fermentation microbial communities from Germany - Plant 4 DNA1... | reverse complement strand
TGGAATGAAGATGATGGGTGACGGTTTGGAGCAAGCAGCCGGAAGCAGATTAAAGAGACTACTAGAGATCCTTACAGAAAATAGATTGATGGGATTATTGGTTGGAGCAATTGTTACAGCAATTATTCAAAGTTCCAGTGCAACTACTGTAATGGTGGTAGGTTTTGTTAACGCTGGCATAATGACCTTGGGGCAAGCAGTAGGGGTTATTATGGGTGCAAACATCGGAACTACCATGACCGCATTTTTAATTTCCTTAAACCTAACTGATATAGCACCTATAATTGTATTTATTGGTGTGGGTCTCGTATTTTTTTCAAAACGCAAAACTGTGAAGAGCATTGGCGAGATCCTGGTGGGATTCGGTATTTTATTTATTGGTATGGGGTTTATGTCCGATGCTATGAAGCCCCTGCGTTCCAATGAAGGATTTCAACGTATATTGATTAGCATGTCCCATCCTATTCTGGGTGTATTGGCTGGAACGATTATGACCGTTATTTTACAAAGCTCAAGTGCATCGGTGGGTATATTACAAGCTTTGGCCGCCCAGGGCTTAATCGGATTAGACAGTTCACTCCCTATCCTTTTTGGCATGAACATAGGCACATGTATAACCGCTATACTGGCAAGTATTGGAACTAGTGTTAATGCCAAAAGGACAGCCTTCATGCACCTATCCATTAAGGTCATTGGGACATCTATCTTTATGCTTGCAATAGCACTTGGTGTACCCTTTGTGGATTTGATATTGCGTATATCTCCAAGCAATCCTATGAGTCAAATAGCCAATGCTCATATTGCCTTTAACGTAATTACGGCCGCGATCTTGTTGCCTTTTGGCAATAGTATCGTTAGTTTATCGAAAAAGGTGCTACATGGTATGAATGGTAAGCCCGATGAGAGGGGACTCATTTATTTGGACAAGCATATACTGGAAACACCGCCTATCGCTATAGCCCAAATTCTAAAAGAAGTCAATAGGATGGCTGATTTAGCGGTAGAAAATGTACGCCTTGCCATGGACGCCTTTTTCCAAAGGGAACAGGCAATAATTGATGAGGTATACAAAAAAGAAGAGATTATAAACTTTTTAAACCAGGAAATAACCCATTACCTTGTAATGTGTAACGGGCTCGGGTTACCAGAAAGTGATCTACACGTGATAAGCGGATTATACCATGTAGTAAACGATATTGAGAGAATTGGGGACCATGCTGAAAATCTGACTGAATATGCCGAATACAGCATAGAGAATAATCTGACCTTTTCTGATATAGCTATAGATGATTTGAACGAGATGTATCAGAAGGTTATGGAGATGTTGGACGACACCGTTCACGCTTTAAAAGAGCGTGACCATGAGCTGGCAGAGTTGGTAATGAAGGAAGAGGAGGTTATCGACATCTTGAAGGACAGATTAAGAAAGAGTCATATAGAAAGGTTAAATGCCCAATTATGCTCCGCGAATGCCGGCGTTATATTTCTTGATATAGTTACCAATTTTGAAAGAATAGCCGACCATGCGACCAATGTCGCCCAATCTGTATTGGATGAAGGAAGAACCAGGAATTATTAATTTTCGTAAAAAAACTTGTAATTCCCCATAAAAATGTTATACTTTTTATAATAACTATTATATTTTTATAATAGTTTATTTTTTCTTGACATTGAAAGGGGGACTCTTCTTGCGACGGGGGAGAACCAAGGGACCATTGATGCTATTCCTATTTTTACTTGCAGGGGTTATTGTCGGCAGTATAGTGGGCAATATAATTGCAACCTATTCAGATGCCAAGATATTTAGTGAAAGTTTTACTATAGGAACTCAAGGCATGCCCGCTATACTGGATTTTAATGTAATAAAGTTGGCATTTGGATTATCCTTGAACGTAAATTTCGGAACCATGCTCGGTGTTTTACTTGGCATCTTTCTGTACTATAGATATTGATATGATGAAGATTATTTTAGCTTCGGCATCCCCCAGGCGAAAGCAATTGCTAGAGCAGATGGGTTTGAAATTCGATGTAATTACTAGCAATACAAAAGAACAAATGCCCTATGGTTTGGATACAGAAGAGATACCGGTGGAATTGGCTTATAAAAAGGCCGTGGATGTAGCGTCATGTGTAAGCCAACCGGCTATAATTATAGGTGCCGATACTGTTGTAGTGAAAGATGAAATCCTTGGAAAGCCCAAAAATGAGGAAGAAGCCCGTCAAATGCTATTAAAGTTGCAGGGTAAAACTCATGAAGTAATTACTGGGCTTGCTATTGTGAACACACGGACGGGGATAATTAAAAAAGGCTATGAAAAAACATTAGTAGAGATGGCTCCGTTATCACTTCAGGAGATCGAGCATTACGTACAAACCGGGGAACCAATGGATAAGGCGGGGGCTTATGGCATCCAAGGTTTGGCCGGTATTTTTATTTCAAAGATAACGGGCTGTTATTTCAATGTTATGGGACTACCTATACACCGTCTTTGGAGTATGCTCAAAGAATTTGGGATAAATGTACTCGACAATATATAATTCCATTTTGGTTATCAAATAGCAGAATATTGGCCATAATTAAGACAGGGTAATTATGACTGTTTTAAGGAATGCTTTTTGATATCGTACAGAAAACATTCAGTAGCTAAAGGGACAAAAGGTAAAGGGACAGATAGGAAGGAGCACAATTTTATTATGGGATTTTTAAATATATTTACTAAGGATATGGGGATAGATCTGGGTACAGCAAATACACTGGTACATGTTCGTGGAAAAGGCGTAATTATAAGGGAACCTTCAGTGGTAGCAATTCGCAGCGATACAAAAAGGGTTTTGGCCATTGGTGAAGAGGCTAAGAAGATGATTGGTAGAACCCCGGGAAACATTGTAGCTATCCGGCCCATGAAGGAAGGCGTTATCGCGGATTTTGACGTAACTCAGGAAATGCTTAAATATTTTATCCGTAAGGCGATAAAAAGGGTTTTTCCTCTGCATCCAAGGGTAGTTGTTTGCGTACCTTCAGGAGTGACCGAAGTAGAAAAGCGAGCGGTTGAAGAAGCCGCAAAGCAGGCGGGTGCCCGCGAAGCCTACCTGGTGGAAGAGCCTATGGCTGCCGCTATAGGTGCAGGATTGCCTGTACAGGAGCCCACTGGCAGTATGGTTGTTGATATAGGGGGAGGAACCAGTGAGGTGGCAATTATTTCCCTGGGCGGGATTGTGACCAGTAAATCCTTGAGAATTGGTGGAAATAGGATGGATGATGCCATTATATCCTATATCAAAAAGGAATATAATCTGATGATAGGGGAAAGAACTGCAGAAGAAATAAAGATCTCCATAGGTTCAGCTGCGCCTAAGACTAAGGAAGAAACTATGGAAGTTCGTGGTCGCGACTTGATTACGGGCCTTCCTAAAACCTTAAAGATAACATCCACAGAGATTATGGATGCCTTGAGGGAACCTGTAAACAGCATTGTTGAGGCTATTAAACTTACTTTAGAGAAGACACCGCCAGAATTGGCAGCAGATATAATGGACAAGGGGATAATGTTGACAGGTGGAGGAGCTCTGTTAAACGGATTAGACAGACTGGTTAGACAGGAAACGGGGATACCCGTCCATATCGCTGAGAATGCAATAGATTGTGTAGCTTTAGGCGCTGGTCGTGTTGTGGAAGAAATAGAAACATTGAAGAAGGTAGCCCTATCCTCAAAGAACGTCGGATAGGGGGTGCAGTAAGTGCCTCGATTGTTTAAAAATGCCCCGATAATAATAGTTATTCTTGCTGTGATCGCCTTGATAGTACTAATGGTCTACACTGAGGCTGGTAAAGAAAAGGCCTCAATGGTCGAGGACATCCTGGGACAGGCTTTGCTTCCATTACAAAAAGGTTTTTATTCTGTCTCTCAATATGTGTATAACGTCTTCTCCGATATTGGGGAAAGACGGAATATGATAAGGGATTATGATGACCTGCAAGCCAGATTAGTGGATTTGGAAATGGAACTAATCAGGTTAGAAGAATTAGAAAAACAGAATGAGCGGTTAAAGAAATTAGCATTGTTTGTTGATGAGAACAAGGAAATGATAGTTACTGGTGCTACCGTAATCGCTAAGAATCCCGGGAACTGGTTCAACAATATAACAATAGACAAGGGTTCAAAGCATGGCGTAGGGGTTAATATGGCAGTAGTAACCGACCAGGGATTAGTAGGTAGAGTTATTGAAGTTGCTGAAGGCTGGTCAAAGGTGCGTACCATTGTAGATGGAAAGAGCGCAGTAAGTGGTATTGTCCAGAGAAATAGGGATAATGGATTGCTAAAAGGCAACAATAGCCTGGGGTCAGAGGATGGCCTGTGTAGAATGATATATCTTCCCGAGGATTCCAATGTAACACCTGGGGACAAGGTTCTCACCTCTGGCCTAGGGGAGATATTCCCCAAAGGCATATATATAGGTGAGATCATAGAAGTCACAAAGGATAAGAGGGAGCTCTATATGACAGCAATCGTCAGGCCAGGAGTTGATTTCCAAAGATTAGAGGAAGTATTGGTGGTAACCAACGATCTATAGATTTAATTCGGGGCAGTAATCATTTATGATTCTTGTGGGGTGGTTTTACATGAGGGAAATAGTTGTTCTGGCGATATTACTGCTGAATTTAACAGTTCAATCGACTATTTTTCCCTTCATTGAAATTGTAAATGTAAAACCCGATTCCCTTCTGGTTCTGGTAGTCTCCTTTGCCCTCTTGGCAGGCAATCCTACCGGAGCCCTTGTAGGTCTGATAGGGGGGCTAATGCAGGACATTCTCTTTGGAAACAATATAGGGTTACATGCCCTTCAGTATATGATAGTAGGATGTTTAGTAGGTATATTGCATGGGAAACTATATGTGGACAAGTTTTTCATGCCTCTTTTAGTGGTCATGGTAGCAAACATGATAAAAGAGGTTATTATGCTGGCTTATAACTTCTTTATTCAATCCGGAATACCACCAGGTAAGGCATTTTCACAAATTATTGTTCCCGAAACTATATATACGATGTTTCTGACGCCACTGATCTTTTATGGGATTACTCGGCTATACCATAATAAATTTATGAGAAAAAAATATCGATTCCGAAAAGATTTATAAAAATTTATTACATGTATTATAAGAATAGATTATTTCTATTCTTTTTTATTTTGTATTTTAATCCACTTCTTTATAGGGTTAAAACATGATACAATATCATCGAAAACCTTCATTGGTACGGAAAATTGGGTTACTTATTTTAATGGAGTAAGGGAGAAACTATGTTAAAACACCTTAAGGAACGGAATATACAGTTAGGTATAATCTGTATTGTATGCCTATCTATATTAGCTGGACAGCTGGCATATCTAACAGTGGAAAAAGGGGACGAACTATATGCGCAGTCTCTGGTTAAAAAGAGAGTAGAACTGAAACTCAAGGGCACAAGGGGTAATATTGTAGACAGGTATGGTATACCTGTGGCGGTAAACCGTCAGATATATACTGTACAATTGGACAGGCAGCAGTTACCATCGAGCCATGAGGAAGTTAACGATATATTACTACGGATGCTGGAAATTATTTATAAGAATGGTGATAAGGACACATTATTGAATCCAATGCCTATAGTATTAGATCCTGATACTGGAAAACTTCGCTACACATGGGACAGCGAAGAAAAGGAAATACGGGATAAGCGATTTAATAGTTGGATTAAAGATATTGGCGTCAAAGACGAGCTAACAGCGGAAGAGATGTTGGAATATCTCAGAAAAGAGCGCTATGAATTAGACGATGAAATTCCTGATATCATAGCCCTTGATATCATATCAATCAGGCTCAATATTCATATGAAACGGTTTACCCAATACGAGCCAATACCCGTTGCTGAAGGAGTTAGTCCGGAAACCGTTGTACAACTGGAAACCTATGCACCTGACATGCCTGGAGTGCAAACCCTCATAGGAAGTGGTCGTTATTATCCTATGGATGAATCCTTCTCTCAAATAGTTGGTTATGTTGGTAGCATTAGCAAGGATCAGATTGAGGAGTACAAGGAGCTGGGATATGACATATCCAGTGATAAGATTGGGCAGATAGGTGTGGAGTCCTATGGTGAACAATGGCTGACGGGAAACAAGGGTGATAGGTTGGGAAAATTGGAAGCCGAGAAAGATTCATTTGGGAGAATCATCCGGGTATTAGACGAAATCCCACCGCAAAATGGCTATGATGTCATGTTGACCATAGACAGTCAGCTACAAAATTCCGTATGTAATATTCTAAAAGAGGAAATAGAAAAGATGAGTGAAGGCCTGCCACCATATGGGGAAAGAAATATAGCTCCATTGGCCAAGGAAGGGGCTGCGGTGGTATTGGATATAAACACCGGAGAGATATTGTCCCTGGTAAGCCATCCATCCTTCGATCCCAATACCCCCAACAAGGACGGGAAGCAATTTTCCCTGGCCTACCAAGGTACTTTTATGCCGGGATCGGTATTTAAAATGCTAATTGGTATAGCGGGATTAATGGAGGGGGCTGTCACAATAAACGAAAGGATCTATGATAAGGTTTATTATACCAAGTATGACACAAAGAGACCACCTAGTTGTAATCGTAAATCCGGACATGGCTGGGAATCATATACCGATGCCCTGAAACACTCATGTAACTATTATTTTTATGAGGTAGCTGATCGTTTAGGCGTTGAAACCATATCTAAATGGGCTGAATTGTTTGGACTTGATGGCATGACCGGTATAGAGATATTAAGTCCGGACAGGGATAAAAATGTAATTCCCAACGAAGAAACAAAAATTAGAGCTCATAGGGAGGATATGAGAAGGGATATCACCAGAATCATGAGAAGGTATGGATACTTTGATGATGAACTAACGGATGAGCAAAAGGAGCAGGTAGAAAAGTTGATAGACTTCCCTCTTTCCAAGGATCGTTCCAGGGAGGCTGGCTTAAAGGAGGTTAAGGAACTATCAGAGATGATACAAGCCATGGGTTATACCGAAAAAGCCAACCAGGCAGCGGACGAGATTAGAAGGGACGTCCTTTCCTATTACAAGAGATGGACACCCTCCGATACCATAAGAGCTGGAATAGGACAAGGCTATGTGAGTATAAGTCCCTTGGCTATGGCACGGTATGTAGCGGCAATCGCTAACGGTGGGAAGGTTTTGGAAACCCATGTGGTAAAAAAAGTGATTGATTCAGAAGGCAAAACCGTCAAGGAAACCCAACCAACACTCATAAGGGAGTTGGATATAAAGCAGGAATATCTGGAAGCCACCTTAGAAGGAATGTGGAAGGTAGCCAACGATCCTAATCCCACCAGGGGTGAAAACGACGGCGGGGGAACTGCTGCCGCATACTTTAGCGACTTGGATCCAAGCATAACCGTAGCCGGAAAGACGGGAACTGCTCAGACAGTAAGCAATGATCCCAACAAAAACAATGCCTGGTTTGTAGCAGTAACACCCTATGAGAATCCTGAAATAGCGGTGGTTGTAGTTATACCCAATGGACGGACTGCGGGAAATGCCGCTCCGGTGGCCCGTAGGATTATAGAGGAATATTATAGGTTGAATGAGCAAAGACGGGAAAACGCCCTGCCACAAATGAACCAGTTACAACCTTGACTTTATCAAAGTATAAATAATATTGCAGAAACATGGAGGGATTTAAGGAATTTTGACGAATATAACCATAATGATAGTATTTCAACATGGAGGCACTGGACAATGAAGGAAAATAAAGTTTTCCTCAAAGGAATTCTAGGAGGCTTACAGGTATATATTGACCCAGATACTGGGTTGGAAAGTATAAAGAAGGAGCTAGGACAAAAACTGGATTCCAGTAAGAGCTTTTTCAAAGATACCGAAGTTAACCTTGTATTCACTGGCAAAGAACTTAGTGAAAGCGAGAGATACGAACTAGTAGAATTTATTTCGCAAAGGATCCATGTTGGGAATGTGGAATTCAATATTCCAATTGTAAAGGAAGAAGTAAAAATGGATGCTGTAACCTATAGCACAGATGAGGGTATGACAAAGTTTTATAAGGGTACTGTTCGTAATGGTCAGCGAATTGACTACCAGGGTAATATTATTGTGATGGGGGACGTAAATCCCGGTGCAGAGATAGTGGCCGGTGGCAATATCATAGTACTGGGCAATTTAAGGGGAATGGCCCATGCGGGTGTATCCGGAGATAAAAGGGCTATAGTAATGGCCCTATGTTTACAACCGACCCAGCTTCGAATTGGCAATGTTATCACCAGATCACCGGAAGATGAAACAGAAAAACCCCATTATCCCGAGATTGCATACCTTAAGGGAAACAATTTGTTTATCGAACCATATGCGCCAGGAAAGAACAAGTATTAATCAGGAATGGAAGATAGAAATGGGGGATACAGAAATGGGAGAGGTATATGTAATCACATCTGGTAAAGGAGGTGTAGGCAAAACAACAACTACAGCTAATATTGGTGCTGCTTTGGCTATGGAGGGGAAAAGCGTTGTGCTTTTGGATGCCGATATTGGGCTCAGGAACCTTGATGTGGTATTGGGCTTGGAGAATAGAATAGTTTACGATTTAATAGATGTAGTGGAAGGTGCATGCAGGCTTAAGCAGGCTTTGGTAAAGGACAAGAGATTTGATGGGCTGTTCTTATTACCGGCGGCTCAAACCAGGGACAAAAATGCTGTTTCACCAAAGCAAATGCAGGATCTGTGTAAAGAGCTGAAAGAACAATTCGATTATATTCTGATAGATTGTCCCGCAGGTATAGAACAAGGTTTTAAGAATGCTGTGGCAGGCGCAGACAAGGCTATAGTGGTTACTATCCCGGAAGTATCAGCTGTCAGAGATGCAGATAGGATTATCGGTTTATTGGCCGCTAATGATCTTCATTATCCCGAGCTAGTTATCAATCGGTTGCGAATCGACATGGTTAAGCGGGGGGATATGATGAACATAGAGGATACTCTGGATATCTTGGGCATAGATCTTTTGGGTGTCGTCCCCGATGATGAGAGCATTGTTATCTCCACCAATAAGGGAGAACCTGTTATAGCGACTAGGAATTCCTTGGCTGGCAAGGCTTTTGTTAATATTGCAAAGCGAATCGAGGGATTGGATGTACCCATAATGAATTTGGATGAGGATAATTCAATTGTTGACAGGTTGAAACGCTTATTTGGAATAGGCAAAAAATAGAATCGATGGGGGGAAAGGGCTTGTTTGATTTTTTTAGGTTTTTCGGGAAAGAAGAGAGTTCTAGCAAGAATATTGCTAAGGAACGGCTGAAGCTAGTTTTGATTCATGATAGGGCTAATGTTTCTCCCAAGTTTTTGGATATTATTAAGGGGGATATTATTAAAATAATATCCGATTACTTAGAGTTTGATGTGGATGAAATAGATATTCGTATAACCAAGGTTCAAAATGGGGAAAGCGATTATAGCTCGGCTTTAGTTGCGAATATTCCTATTAAGAAGATGAAAAAGATCGGGAAAAATTCTGGTTGATTACAACGTACATAAATAGAGTTTACAGATTATGGACAGGTCTTTGTATAAACGGACTCTGTCCTTTTCCTTTGTCATTTCTCAATCTATTCCTCTATTAATACCATTTGCGGTATGGTATAATAAATTGATGCATTTATTAAAATCGGTGTAAAGCAAGCCAATTAAGGCTTACACTTATGATATAATGGATGCAACCAAGGTGATAAGCCTATAGGATATTACCCCATTAACTACTGGACAACTTTGAGGGTAGAGATCCTATTTTTATTATATATCCTTTCAGGAGGAAAAATGTTTGATAAAAGGTTAATAAAGAACTTAGATTTTCTTTTGTTATTTATTGTTGTCCTACTGGTGGGAATAGGTATATTCGGTATTGGTGCGGCAAAACGCTTGCCTAGTGAAGGAGGAGACAGCATAACCGACATCCTTAAAAGTTTTAACTTAAGGCATGTTAAACTCCAATTTTTTTGGTTTATATCGGGATTGGTCTTGATGACCATAGTCATCAGTATCGATTATAATACCATAGGGGATTACGCTGAGGTGTTTTATTGGGCGGTTATAGCTTTGTTAGTAATAGTTGAGATAGCCGGAGTTGCCAGGGGACAGGCTCAGCGATGGATAGCTATAGGGCCTTTTTCCCTTCAGCCTCCGGAGTTTGCAAAAATAGCCTCTATTATTATCGGTGCAAAAACCTTATCCAAAATTGAATCGGAAGAACGGAAATTTAAGGATTTTTTACCTGCAATAGTTCGGTTCGTCATACCTGTCATATTCGTTATACAGAATGATTTTGGTACTTCCATGGTGATACTAATAATCTTGATGGGTATGCTTTTTGTAATGGGAATGAGTTATAAGCTGATTTTTGGCTTTTTAGGTGCCGGTGCTGTAGCAGCACCAATTATGTGGTTGAATTTTTTAACTCAGGAACAGAAGGATCGGATAATGGTGTTTTTAAACCCGGGACTGGATCCTAACGGTGATGGATATAATGTTATTCAATCCATAATGGCTATTGGTTCCGGTCGTATAACAGGTAAGAGCCTGTTGTCCGGCAATACCTTGAGTCAGCTTAATTATCTGCCTGAACCCCATACCGACTTTATTTATTCCGTAATTGTTGAGGCTCTGGGCTTTGTTGGTGGTTTTGCAGTAATAGTCCTGTATGCGATAATAATTATTCGCTCCATTCAGATAGCAAGAAAAGCCAAGGACACGTTTGGTCAATTGATTGTAATTGGGGTAGTATGCATGCAGATGGCCCACATTTTCGAGAACATTGGAATGACTATGGGCATCATGCCAATAACTGGTATACCCCTGCCCTTTTTGAGCTATGGTGGAAGTTTTATGTGGACAAACATGATAGCCCTTGGTTTAGTTCTCAATGTCGGGATGCGAAGGCAAAAAATCAAGTTTTAGGTTGCCAATACGATTTTATATGTTAACTTGGCTACAGGGTAAGATTTTCGTAATGGTCGAGCGAAAAGATTGGATAAAATATAATTTTGTGGTTCATAAAACCAAGAAAGGCAGGCCGTATTTTAGGTAATAATACCCATCCCCATACAATATATTTATTATATGGATAGCTTTTATTAGATGATAGCCGATATAAACTTCACTATGAATATGATCATCAATATTCAGGCTTATTTGGTTGATAATAGAGGTTAAGTTATTCAAGGGGAGGGTAACAGAATGCAGAGAAAAACCCCAGGTAAATTACCTTTGGATTTACCTGTACCGAGGGTCAGATATCGGGACCCCAACTATAGGAGAAGGGCAGATACGTTAGATGAAGACATCAACAGGACTTCATCCTTGATCCGTAAGATATTTATATGTACTGTTATTATTGTTTTGGTCTTGGTATTAAAATACATGGATACCGATTTTTCAAAGCTTGTAGTTAGTTATATAAGAGATGCTATAACCAATCAGATGGATATGGATGAGGCCTTAGGTAAATTGAAGTTCGTGAGCAATTATCTTCCTGATAGTGTCACAGTATTCGGGGAGCAACTAGCAGATGAAGATGGGAGAGCTGATAAAACAGATGATATTATAACTCCCTTTTTTTTCATTCCGGCTGAAGGAAAGGTAATTGAAAGGTTTGGTCCGGGAAATAGAGGTATAAAAATATCAGGCAATAAAAACAACAATGTATATGCGGTTGCCGACGGAATTGTCGTGGACGTGGGGGATGATGGAGAAGAAGAAAAGCACATAAGGATAGATCATGGTGATAATATATTAACCCTGTATAAGGGCTGTTCTCAGGTTGTTGTAAAAGCTGGAGAGAGAACAACTAAGGGTCAAAGTATTGGTACAATGGGTGGAAGCTCTTTGGAGGGTTATACCTTGTACTTTGAAGCACAGGTGGACAATGAAGCTGTGGATCCCCTCAAGCTGATAGAATTAGGCAAATAATCGAGGGGCGTGTTGAAACGACAATGAGGATAGGATCTATCTTTGATGTTGATGTAAAAATAAGTATAACCTTGGTAGTATTAGTTGTTATTGCCGTGTTCCTGGGCAATGGCGCTGAGATCGCTGTCATGTTTTTTGTTTTTATGGCTCATGAGACAGCACATGTTTTGGTAGCCAGGAGCTTGAAGATGAGGGTGGGAGAAATTGAGCTCCTTCCTTTTGGCGGAGCAGTCAGGATAGAGAGCGTTTTTGAACTTAATCCCGCCAATGAAATATATATAGCCCTTGCAGGTCCGGGAATAAATATCATCCTTTTGCTAGGATATTCCGCTCTTCAAACCTTGGGTCTTGTAGATGTAAAGGAAAACGATATCTTTATACAGGCCAATCTTATACTGGCGGGTTTTAATCTTCTACCGGCACTCCCCTTGGATGGAGGTAGGGTATTGAGAGCTATACTCGCTCGAGAGATAGGATTTAAAAAGGCTACGAATATAGCCTCCTATGGAGGTCTAATATTGGCCTTGTTTCTTGCCATGACTGGGTTCTATGCCCTGAGTATTAAGGTCTTTAATCCCAACTTTTTTCTGATATCGGGATTTCTTGCATATTCAGCCCTTAAGGAAAAGCGGACAGCTTCGTATATATTCATCAGGGACATAACCTTTAAACGTGATATGCTATCCAGGGAAGGATTATTAGTAACCAAGGAGTTGGTAGTATTATATGATCTGTCCTTAAAGGCGGTTATCAACAGCTTCGTTCCCCATCGTTATCATTTTGTTAAGGTAGTGGACCATAGTCTCAGGGTTTGGGGGTATTTGGACGAAACAGAGATACTAAACGGAGTCTTGGAATACGGTGTAAATGCACGAATTGGTAAGTTACTACGGCGTGGAAATTATGATTAGACCTTTTTTTTACGATCAAGGCAGTATGATATATAGATGATATTTCTTTGCCATTTTACGATATATTTATATAAAGACAAATGAGGAGGCTAGATATTGGACAAACAATTGTTGGACAGGCTTATAGCCCAAGTGGAGAAACCGGTTAGGTATATGGGCAATGAATATAATATAGTGGTCAAGGATACAAGGAAGGTAGATATTCGCTTTGCTTTTGCTTTTCCCGATGTGTATGAGGTAGGGATGTCTCATATGGGGATGAAGATCCTCTACCACCTTATAAACCAAAGGGATGACGCTTATTGCGAAAGGGTATTTGCCCCCTGGGTAGATATGGAGCAGAAGATGCGAGAAAACAACATCCCCTTGTTTGCCTTAGAAACCAGGGATCCCTTGATAGATTTTGACATTATTGGTTTCACCCTCCAATATGAGATGAGCTATACCAACGTTCTAAACATGTTAGATCTGAGCGGTATACCCTTGACCTGGAAGGAAAGGGATGAGAACTATCCATTAATAATAGCAGGTGGACCATGTGCATACAATGTTGAGCCCATGGCAGATTTTTTTGACATGGTGGTTATGGGTGAAGGAGAAGAAGTGATTCATGAGATATTGGATCTTTTTTCTGACTGTAGGCAACAAGGGTTGAAGAAAACTGAGTTTTTATACCGGGCGGCCAGAATAAAAGGGGTATACGTTCCCAGGTTCTATAGGGTTGAATATAAAGAGGACGGTAGGGTGTCAAGGGTGACTCCAATTGATGTCGGTATTCCGGACACTATCCAAAAACGGATAGTAAAAGACCTGGACAAGTCCTATTTTCCAGACACCATGATAGTTCCTTATATGGACGTAGTCCATGACAGGATTACCTTAGAGATATTTAGAGGGTGTACCAGGGGCTGCAGGTTTTGCCAAGCTGGAATGATCTATAGACCTGTACGGGAGCGATCTCCAAAAAGACTACTGGAATTAGCCGAAAAATTGGTAGAAAATACTGGGTATGAAGAAATTTCCTTATCTTCCTTAAGCACCGGGGATTATTCCCAGCTGGAATATTTGGTAGGAGAATTAATAGCCAGGTTCAAGGATAAGAAAGTGGGATTATCCCTGCCTTCCCTCAGGTTGGATTCCTTTGCTGAGGAATTAGCCAATGAGGTACAGAAGGTAAGGAAGACCGGACTTACATTTGCCCCTGAAGCTGGCAGCCAACGGCTGCGCGATGTTATTAATAAGGGGATAACTGAACAGGATCTCTTGACCAGCGTCAAGGATGCCTTTAAGTCTGGGTGGACAAGGGTAAAACTTTATTTTATGCTGGGTCTGCCGGAAGAAACCGAGGAGGACTTGCATGGTATAGGGGATTTGGCGCGAAAAATCCGGGATTGTTACTTTGATTTAGGAAAAAGGGGTAAAAAAGCCTTGAGAATCACCATCAGCACTTCATCCTTTGTTCCTAAGGCTTTTACACCCTTTCAGTGGGTATCCCAGGACACTATAGAAGAACTGACAAAGAAGCAAGAATTTCTGCAAAGGGAGCTTAGGACCAAAAATGTCCAATACAATTGGAACGACCCTAAAGTTAGCTTCCTGGAGGCTGTTCTTGCCAGAGGGGACAGGAGGCTTGGCAAGGTGCTCAGGAAAGCTTGGGAGAAAGGTTGTACCTTTGATGGATGGACTGAGCATTTTAAGTACGATCTGTGGATGGAAGCCTTTAGTGAGGAGGGCATAGATCCTCACTTTTACGCTAATAGGACAAGGTCGGCTGATGAGGTATTTCCCTGGGATCATATAGATGTCGGTGTTACTAAGAAATACCTGTGGAAGGAATATGAGAGAGCCCTTCAAATGAAATTGACCGATGACTGCCGGTTAAACTGTACTGGCTGCGGTGTTAGTTTGCTGGGGGAGGGATTATGCCCATGAGACTGATAATCAAGTACACCAAAGAAGAAAGGGTTAAGTATATCTCTCATTTGGATTTTCTAAGGTTAGTTCAAAGGGCAATCAGAAGGGCAGATATACCGGTGGCTTATAGCCAGGGATTTAATCCGCATCCCAGGTTATCCTTTGCATCAGCTTTAGCCGTAGGTGTCACTAGCGAAGGGGAGTATTTGGAGATATTTTTAATGGATGATATGGATCCGGAGTTACTGTGCAATAGGATGAACGAAAAATTACCATTAGGGATACGATTTCTAGAAGGGCGCATAGTAGATGAAAAACAACCTTCCCTAATGAGTCTTATAGAAAGTGCGGAGTATGCAATTACGCTGTCCGGGGAGATGCTTCTGAAGGATAGTTTTTCCTCTATAATTGAGGAATTCCTATCTCAACAAGAGATATTGGTGGTAAGGACAAACCGCAAGGGTAGCCGCCAGATTGATATAAGACCGATGATCCACGGGCTGGATGTATTTGAACGTGATAGGGATCTGCTTATTAAAGCTATGATTAGCACGGGGAGTAAGGCTAACTTAAGACCGGACCTTTTGATAGATGCCTTATTTGATTTTGCTGAGTTGCCTATTAGCCCGGAATTGTATTTACATGTACACCGTCTGGATTTATATCTTTTACAGGAAGGAAAATGGGTCACACCTATTGGGATGGAGTAGGGGGATAAAGCATTGAGTAAGAGAATAATAGTAGACGTCCAATATGATCAGACCCGTGTTGCTATATTAGAGGACGATGAACTGGTGGAATTGTATATGGAAGGGGACGATAGCCATACCATTGTCGGTAATATCTATAGGGGCAAGGTAGAAAACGTCCTTCCCGGCATGCAGGCTGCCTTTGTAGATATAGGCCTTGAAAAGAATGCTTTTCTCTATGTAGGGGATATCAACATTGATAAGTCCGTCTTTGAGTTTCCCGGCAAACAGGTTCCTACAGTCAATGATGCCAGAGCATTATCCATACGGGATATCATAAGCACTGGTCAGGAATTAACCGTTCAAGTGTTAAAGGAACCCATAGGTACCAAGGGGGCCAGGGTGACCACTCAGATTACCTTACCTGGAAGGTATATGGTCCTAATGCCGACCGTTAATTACGTTGGGGTATCAAGAAGGATAGAGGATGAGACTGAAAGGGCCCGCCTGAAGGAAATCGCCGAGAGACTAAAGCCTAATGGAATGGGGATGATAGTCAGGACCGCAGCTCAGGGCAAGGACCAGGATGACTTTATTCAAGATATCGACTTTTTATGTCGGCTGTGGGCCAGGATCCAAAGTAAAGAGTGGCGGGGCAAAGTACCCAGGGTATTATATGAGGATGAAGATATAATTTATAGGACTATAAGGGATTTTTATGCACCGGACATTGATAAGATCATCATAAACAATAGGAAAGAGTATGAGAAGACTTTGGAATTAGCTGATGTGCTATTCCCGGGATTAAGGCAAAGAGTAGAGCTCTTTGATGACTCCGTGCCCATATTTCAATATTTTGATATTGAATATAAAATAGAAAAGGCTATTCAAAAGAAAGTTTGGCTTAAAAATGGGGGATATCTAATTATCGACCCAACGGAGGCCTTGACTGTTATCGACGTTAATACAGGTAAGTTTGTAGGATCCAGAAACTTGGAAGATACCGTACTCAAGACCAACCTTGAAGCGGCTCAGGAGATAGCCCATCAGATTAGGCTCCGAGATATCGGGGGTATAATCATTATCGATTTTATTGATATGGGTAAAGAAGAGAATAAGAAAAAGGTTTTAGAAGTTTTGGAAAGCTCACTTAAAAAGGATCGTACCAAGACCAATGTCTTAGGGTTCACCGGACTTGGATTAGTGGAAATGACCAGAAAGAAGGTACGACGCAGGTTATCCTCGAAACTTCTCAAGCCTTGTCCCTATTGTCATGGCACGGGTAGAGTATACTCGGAAACCATGGTAGTTGCCAGGATAGAAAAAGAGTTGGAGAACGAGATAAAGGATTCTGGCATCTGGGGCGTAGTTGTGGAAGTACATCCAAGCGTTGCAAGAACATGGACTGAAGACGGCGGTAAGAATATCGATATTTTGGAAAAAACTTTGAATTGCAGAATCTATCTCAGAGAAAATAACAACCTCCATATTGAGGAGAGTATTATCCATCGCCTGATCGATCAGAGCGAGGCTGAAAAGTACTTTCTTGAACACAAAGAATCGTAGATTGCTATGGAAGGGACCGCCCTTCCTTTATTTTTTATGTGTGTGGTACTTGTATGGGTATGGGTATACTGTTATAGTTATACCAAAACCAGGGATATTAACAGGAAGGGCGAATTAATTTGAAGATGATTAAGAAATCCAGTAAACTAGATAACGTTTGTTATGATATTAGGGGACCTGTATTGGATGAATCCAAAAGATTAGAAGAGGAAGGTTACAACATTATTAAGTTAAATATAGGAAACCCTGCACCCTTTGGCCTTAAAGCCCCGGATGAAATAATAGTGGATGTAATTATGAATTTGAGAAATGCTCAGGGGTATAGTGATTCCAAGGGAATATTTTCTGCCAGAAAGGCTGTTATGCAGTATTGTCAGGAAAAAGGTATAGACAATGTAGAGATCGACGATATATATATCGGCAACGGGGTCAGTGAGCTTATAATGATTGCAATGCAGGGATTATTGGACAACGGAGACGAGATATTAATACCTGCACCCGACTATCCTTTGTGGACAGCAGCTGTTAACCTGGCTGGGGGAACCCCGGTACACTACATGTGCGACGAGGAATCAGATTGGTACCCAGACCTGGAAGACATTCGAAAGAAAGTTACCCCAAACACCAAGGGTATAGTCATTATTAATCCCAACAATCCCACAGGATCCGTTTATCCTGTTGAAATATTGGAAGGAATTATTGATATAGCCAGAGAACACGATCTTATCGTGTTTTCGGATGAGATTTACGATAAGATATTGTACGATGGTATTACCCATACGTCAACTGCCGCTCTGGCTGATGATATACTTTTTATTACCATGAACGGACTGTCTAAATCCCACAGGATCGCCGGTTTCCGTGCCGGATGGATGGTAATAAGCGGAGACAAGTCTGGAGCTAAAGATTATATAGAGGGACTTAACATGCTTGCATCAATGAGACTTTGTAGCAATGTGCCCGCCCAATACACTATCCAAACTGCTCTTGGGGGGTATCAGAGCATAAAGGATTTAGTCATGCCCGGGGGTCGGTTAAAAGAGCAAAGGGATTATGCATGGGAGCGGGTAAATAGTATACCAGGGATTTCCTGTGTTAAACCTAAAGGAGCCTTTTACTTATTTCCAAAAGTAGATGTGAAGCGATTTTCTATAGTAAACGATGAGAAATTCATACTGGACTTTCTATTGCAAGAAAAGGTCCTGTTGGTCCAGGGAACTGGATTTAACTGGCCGGAGCATGATCATTTTAGGATAGTGTTTTTACCTAACCTAACGGATCTTAAGATAGCCTTGGATCGTTTTGAATACTTTCTGTCAGGCTACAAGCAGAAACTATAGCGATTATTAACTAAATATTTACTATATAGAGCAAGCCCTGAGATGGGCTTGTTTTTTTGTCCATATATATTTCTATGGTTCCCTATCATACCCAAGTTCAAATCAATTTCTTAGTGAATTTGTGTTATTGCGGTATCATTGAGGTTTGACAACTATGGATGCGGTGTATAAGGGTATCAAAGGTTGTTAATTAAATTAGCCCTGTTAGGTATGGATACCCAACCCTAGAGTTAGCTGCAAATTACCTGTAGGGTATTATACTAGGAGGTTATTAGTTTGCAAATATATGAGTTTTTTAATAAATTGGAGGCTATTATAGCCGATGTCGGAACTGCAATATTAGCCAATATTGATGAGGATGGCGTACCGAGAATGCGCTGGATGACACCCGCCACCTTAAAGGGTCGGCCGGGGTGTATCTATTGTGTAGGAGCTAAGAATTCAAGAAAGATGATGGGGTTGAGGTTAAATCCCAAAGTAGAATGGATGATACAGAGCAAGAACCTGGACTGTATTATTAATATAAAAGGAACCGTTAATATACTGGATAATCCTTCCATTAGGACGGAGATTCTACACGCTATAGGACCGCAGTTGGAGATATTTTGGAAGACAAACCTTGAGGATACGGAATTTTTGGTAATAGAAACTGTGATGGATGAAGCTATTCTTTATGAACCTATGCTATGTAAGTCCAAGAAGGTTTCTTTTAGGGAGGGAGACGAATGAGTAGGGTTTTTACAATTGAGAAATATAGCCGCGAATTTTTGATAGATCTACTAAAGAAAATGATTTTGATACGTAGATTCGAAGAAAAGGCTGGACAGATGTACGGCCTTCAGAAAATTGGTGGGTTCTGTCACCTCTATATAGGGCAGGAGGCAGTGGCTGTAGGCTCCATAGCTGCCTTGGATTTAAGCGAGGATTATGTGTTAACCACCTATAGAGACCATGGACATGCCCTGGCTTGTGGTATGGATCCCAAGGTGTTAATGGCCGAACTCTATGGCAAGATAACGGGCTGTTCCAAAGGAAAAGGAGGGTCAATGCATCTTTTTGATGTTGAGAATCATATGTATGGGGGACATGGAATCGTTGGATCCCATATACCTCTGGCAACCGGTGTAGCCTTGAAGCTCAAATATAAGGGAGAGGCTGGAGTCGTTGCCTGCTATTTTGGAGACGGAGCTATTCATCAAGGCAGCTTCCACGAAAGTCTTAACATGGCCAAGATTTGGGATCTACCCATTGTCTATATATGCGAAAACAATCAATACGGTATGGGTACCAACTATGAGAGGATCTCTTCAGTTCGCGATTTTTATAAGATGGGGAGATCTTATGGGATCCCTGGGAAACAGGTGGATGGCATGAATGTGTTGGAAGTCTATGAAGAGATGTTACAGGCTGTTAGAATTGCCCGTGAATCAGGATTGTCAAGTTTTTTAGAGATCAAAACTTACAGGTACAGGGGCCATTCCATGAGCGATCCGGCGAAGTATAGGACCAGGGAAGAGCTGGATGAATACAGGCGGCAGGATCCTATCTTGCTTTTCAAGGATGCTTTGATTGAATATGGAATAATAAGCGAAGATGATTACAAGGCAATGGATAATGAGTGCAAGGTAATATCAAATAATGCAGCTGAATTTGCTGAAATGAGCGAAGAACCAGGGCTGGAAACCCTCTATGAGGATGTTTTAGCCTAAACAATATGGAAATCGATGATAGAGGAGGTATGATGATGCCTATCATTACCTATCGTGATGCTTTACGAGAAGCCATGGATGAAGAAATGGCCAGGGATGAGAATGTTATTCTACTAGGAGAAGAAGTAGCTGAATATAATGGGGCATACAAGGTGAGTCAAGGATTATGGGATAAATATGGATCTGGGAGGGTAATAGACACGCCTATAACCGAGGAAGGATTTACGGGAGTCGGTATAGGGGCTGCAATGGCAGGGCTCAGACCTATAGTAGAATGGATGACCGTTAATTTCTCTATAATGGCCTTGGATCAGGTTATCAATAATGCGGCTAAGATGAGATATATGTCAGGAGGGCAATTCAATGTACCTATAGTATTCAGAGGACCTAACGGACCTGCAGAATATTTGGCAGCCCAACATTCTCAGGCTCTTCAAACCCTTTTTGTCCACATACCCGGGCTGAAGGTAGTTGCTCCTGCCACCCCCTATGATGCCAAGGGCTTATTAAAATCTGCCATAAGGGATGACAACCCCGTGATTTTTTTAGAAGGAGAACTAATGTATCAATGGAAAGGGGAAGTCCCCGATGGGGAATACCTGATACCTATAGGAAAGGCGGATATAAAGCGGGAAGGTGAGGATGTAACCATAGTGACCTATTCCAAACCATTAAGGGTTGTTGAAGAAGCAGCAGCTGAGCTGGCAAAACGAGGTATCGAAGCTGAAATAGTAGATTTAAGATCCTTAAGGCCACTAGACGAAGAGACTATCTATCGTTCTGTTAAAAAGACCAATAGATGCGTTGTTGTGGATGAGTCTTGGCCTATGGTCAGTGTAGCTTCCCATGTAGGCTGGATGGTATCCAGGAACTGTTTTGACGATTTAGATGCGCCAGTGGAGTTGGTAACCAGTGAGGATGTACCAATGCCCTATAACCATAGATTGGAATTAGCTGTCCAGCCTTCTGTAGAGAAGGTAATTAAAGCAGTACAAAAGGTTATGTATTTGGTATGATAATAATAGGAGGGATGTTATGGCTGAGAAGATATTGATGATTGCCCTGTCCCCTACTATGAAGACAGGTCTCATTTCAAAGTGGGAAAAGAAAGAGGGGGAAAAGGTAGAATCTGGAGATCTATTATGTCAGGTTGAGACAGATAAAGCTACAATGGATTATGAATCGATACAGGAAGGCACCCTGCTTAAGATATTGGTTCATGAGGGAGAACAAGCAAGGATTGGTTCCCCTATAGCCATCATAGGGGAGGGAGGAGAAGATATATCAGATTTGTTATCAGATATCGAGACGGATATGGAAGGGATAACCGATGACGGGAAAATAGGACCTGAAGAGGATACAACCAGCTCCATATCCATTACAGAAACTGGAGAAGAATCAAGTGGGGACAGGGTGATTGCATCACCACTGGCTCGTAGGATGGCTCAGCAACAGGGAATTGATCTAAGTCTTATTAAAGGCAGCGGACCCAGGGGAAGAATCATTAAGAGGGATATACTGGAAGCTGTTGCTAGACTAGAAAAGTCTAACCTTGGTATGCCGAAAACTACTTCTCAAATTTTACCCACTTCTTCAGATGAGGTTATACAGGTATCCACCAAACGTAGAATTATTGCAGAGAGGCTGGCAGAATCCAAATACTCTGCACCCCATTATTATTTAAGATTAAAGGTATTAAGTGATAATTTTATGGAAGCTAGAAAGCTTCTTAATATTACCCTCAATAAGAAAGTATCAGTCAACGCCTTTATTGTCAAATTTGTCGCCGAAGCTATAAAAAGGCATCCGATTATGAATTCCACATGGCAGGGAGAGACAATTCTAAGGCATGCCAGCATAGATATCGGGTTGGCGGTTGCACAGAATGATGGCCTAATCACTCCGGTAGTAAGAGATTGCGGGAATAAGGGTATTATAGAGATAGACAGGGAATTGAAGGAGCTCATCGATAAAGCCTTGAATAACCAGCTTACCCCGTCGGAATATTCCGGGGCTACCTTTACCATCAGCAACTTGGGGAGTTATGGAATTGAAGAGTTTACTGCCATAATCAATCCTCCCGGATCGGCAATATTGGCCATTGGAAAGATGGGAAAAGAGCCAACAATAGTAGACGGAGATAAGATAGAGATAAGGACCCTGATGACTTTGACTTTATCCTGCGACCACCGGGTTATTGACGGTGCTGTTGGGGCCGCTTTCCTAAAGGATTTGAAGGATATAATGGAAAATCCTATAAGAGTGTTATACTAATACAGAACTTGATAAAACCTAAAGGAGGTAAGGGGAAATGGATATAAAATATGATTATGATCTATTGGTAATTGGTTCGGGACCAGGTGGTTATGTGGCGGCAATACGTGCCTCCCAACTGGGGCTTAAAACCGCTATTATTGAAAAGGATAAGCCCGGTGGCGTGTGTTTGAATGTTGGTTGTATTCCATCCAAAGCCTTAATCAATCAGGCAGAGATCTATCGGAACAGAGATCAGTTGGAAAATATGGGGATTAGGTTGGATGAATCTGGCTTTGATTATAGCAAGGTATTTAAAAAATCCAGGAAGGCAGCCAATACCTTGGCAAAGGGAGTGGAATACCTACTTAAGAAGAATAAAGTTGAACTTATAATGGGTGAAGGCTTTATTGAATCTCCTAATCGAGTGAAGGTGGGGGATAGAAGTCTGGGTGCAAAGAATATAATAATAGCTACGGGTTCCAGTCCCAGGCAAATACCTGGTTTTCCCATAGACGAAACAAAAGTTTTGTCATCCACAGGCGCTCTTATGTTAGAGGAATTGCCAAAGGACATAATAATACTGGGTGCAGGGGCCATCGGGATGGAATTTGCCCATATCCTAAACTCTTTTGGAGTTGAAGTTTGTGTAGTAGAAATGATGGATAGTATACTACCACTGGAGGACAAAGAGGCAGCGAGGGTTTTACACAGGGCTCTTCAAAAGCGGGGTATTAAATTCCATACATCTACTAAGGCTATTTCTATGGAAGAAAAGGATAGTGGAAGAATCCTGGTAATATTGGAGGATGCCAAAGGTAACAGGACGGAAAAGGAGGCAGAGAAAATCTTAGTGGCTGTAGGCAGACAGCCAAACACCCATGGTATTGGCCTGGAGAACTTGGGGATAGAGACGATCAGGGGTTTTGTACCCGTTGATGATTATTACCAGACAAAGGTACAAGGGGTATTTGCCATTGGCGATATTGTGGATTCTCCGTTACTGGCTCATGTAGCATCCAAGGAAGGTGAGATAGCCGCCGAATTTATTGCAGGGCATGAGCCTGAACCGAGAATTGATCCAAACACCATTCCTAGCGCTGTCTACTGTGAACCCCAGATAGCCAGCTTCGGGTATACCGAGGAAAGGGCTATCCAGGAAGGCATATCCTATGAGAAAGCTGTCTTTCCCTATAGGGGGGCCGGTAAATCTGTAGCAATTGAAAAATCGGAAGGTATGGTAAAGATACTATACGATCCTATTACCCATGAGATTTTAGGGGGGCATATAGTTGGAGCAGAGGCGACGGAACTCATCCATGAGCTGTTATTGGCCAAGTGGGGGGAATTGCTGCCTGGTGATATAGCCAGTATGATACATGCGCATCCGACCCTAACGGAAGCAGTTATGGAGGCGGCCAGAAATGCAGATGGCTGGGCTATTCATATGTAGGAGAAGTCTCAAAATAGGATTCAGTAATTGTAACCCCATAAACTACACCAATTATACTCATTATCTTACAGTGTGATACAGAGCCTATGGCTTTCACCGGCAGACCACCGGATTTGAAACCATAGGCTTTTTGATGGACTACCATTACAAAAGTATAGTGGACAAGATTCTATTTATAGGATATTATACTGTTAATATCCTATGTTATTGTAGAATTAACTCATCGGGTAACGGCCAGGAAACAGGCGTTATTGCATTTTATATGAACACTGTACAAACGCGGTTTTGGAATCAGAACCGTTATTTAATAGACTCATTAGGGCAAACAAAGGATATTTGCTCAGCTTTCATTATTAAACTGGGGGATAGGGAATAGATGATAGAGAGGGAATTCATAATAAAAAATGATATTGGCCTACATGCCGGACCGGCAGCAAAGTTTACCAGGATAGCGAGTAGGTATAAATCTGAAATTAGGGTTATCAAGGGAAACAAGACTGGCAACGGTAAAAGCTTATTGTCAGTTTTGGCCCTAGGAATTTTTGGAAATACCAGGTTTACTGTTAAAATTGTTGGCCCTGATGAGGTTGAGGCCATGTATGATCTGACTCGATTGATAGAAAGCAATTTCGAAGAGGATTAAAAGAGAGACCTCTATATATGGAAACAAGTTATGAGGGATCAAAGTGACAGAATTGAGTATTATCCATGTTGATATGGACGCTTTTTTCACTTCCGTGGAGCAAAGGGATTATCCTCAATACAGGAATAAACCAGTGGTGGTGGGAGGAGATCCTAAGGGAAGAGGGGTAGTGAGTACCGCGTCATATGAGGCGAGAAAATTTGGGGTTCACTCGGCCATGTCATGCAGGCAAGCAGCTGAACTATGTCCGAATATGATTTTCCTACCTGTGGACATGGAAAAGTACAAAAGGATTTCAAAGCAAATACATTCAATTTTTAGGAATTATACATCAACAATCGAGCCTATATCCATTGATGAGGCATTTTTGCAAGTAAATGTAGGGAATCCAGTGGATATAGGAAAATCAATAAAGAAGGATATATACAATAGACTCGGCCTAACAGCCTCTGTCGGTGTTTCCTATAATAAGTTTGTAGCCAAGCTGGCATCGGATATGGAAAAACCCAATGGCTTTACTGTGATTACCCGGGAAGATGCAAAGAAAATTCTACCGGAATTACCCATAAGGAAGATTTGGGGTGTTGGGGAAAAAACAGAAAGAGATTTAAATAATATTGGTATTTTTACGGTAAACGATCTGTTGCACTACGATCATGAATTCCTATTAAGGAATTGGGGCAGAAGGGCCTACGAACTAATACAGTTATGCCGGGGAATAGATAATAGTGTGGTTCAAACGGATCAGGAAACAAAAAGTATGGGTGAGGAAACAACTCTTGATGAAGATACCAGGGACCTGGATGTTTTAAAAAAATTCCTTAGAGAATTTTCATTGGCATTGGGTAGGAGAATGGCTAGTAGAGATATTAAATGTCGTACCATCACTATAAAGGTAAAATACAATGATTTTAAGACAATAACCAGGAGTATCACACTTTCCCTTCCTACCAGCTCATCCCATACTATATACCAACATTCACGGGATATGTTAGCTAATAGGGTACCACTATTAAAGCCTGTTAGACTTATAGGGGTACAGGTTTCCAACCTGATTTACCCCGATGAACCGATCCAGATTTCTTTCATATAGCAGGGTTTTGTCATGATTTTAGCCTGTTACTGAATAAAAAACCTTATAAGGGAAAGTATTCATATATAGGAAGCTATAAAGGAGGAAATCTATGGAAGCCGGTCTCATGATTAAGATCTATACTCAAGAAGGCAATAAAAAACTCAATAAGCAATATCTAGGGACAAAACAAGCAATCACCCAAATTGCCTACGAGAAAATGCAGGAGTATATGAGAAATGCGGATGTAGGTTTAGGATCTGAGGAAAGAGAGTTATTGGAGCTTATGATAGCCAATAGTATGATGCAGAGTTTTTCCCTGGGTTATGGTATTGGGAAAGTTGAAGGGCTGACCAATAAGCAAATTCGCCTGTGACAAACCGGTGACCCGTCACAGGGAAACATATAAATAAATGGTATAAGTCCTAATCTTATGGTATCATAAGCCTAAAGGGATATTTGATTACGTTGTTTGACTATTATTCATGAAGGGTATTTTATGTGGGGGTTTAATGGCCAACTAAAGAGATCTTTTTGGAGTTATACTAGATTTAGAATATGGATTATTATACTGGGGATACTAATAGCTACTACCCTCTTATTTGGTGTGGCAAAATACACTGAGGACAACTCCTTATTCATACTGTCCCCCAATGCATTTCTGACATTGCACATTCTTTTAGAATTTATGTCAATAATGATGGCCTTTTGCATTTTTGCAATTACCTATTATACGTCCGAGGAAACTAAGTCCCTATCAATGATTATAATAGCATGTGTGTTTTTGGCAACTGCGCCTTTGGATACCATGCATACTTTTTCCTATAAAGGAATGCCGGTTTTTATTATAAACCCATCAGCAAACACTGCTACGCTTTTCTGGATAATCTCCAGATTCATCATGTCCGTAGGCCTGTTTTTTGCAAGTCTTTTTCCTCAAGATAGGGAGATAAAGGGAAAACAAATTGCTTATGTCGCGATTACCATTGGTATGGTAGGGCTGATAATAGGACTTATTTTATATAAGCCCGGTCTTTTTCCTGTTATGTACATAGAGGGAAAAGGGTTAACGCCGTTAAAAATAGGTCTTGAATTCCTTATCACTGGAATACTGCTTACCACAGCATTGGTCTATTACAGAAAATACAATATAAATCATGAGGACAGGGAATACTTTCTCCTGGCTATAGGATTCTTTATAAGCGGTTTAGGAGAGTTAGCCTTTACTCTGTACAGTGATGTATACGATAGTTATAACTTATTGGGACATTTATATAAGTTTTTGGCTCGCTATCTGCTCTTTCGTTCTCTATTTGTTATCAATATAAGAAAGCCATACAGAAATCTCTGGGAGGCTGAAAAAAAGCTAAACAATTATGTTGATGATCTTGAAAGATCCGTAACCCAAAGGACTAAGGAAATAAGAAAAGCCAACGAGAAACTTGTTAAGAATTTAAAGGATGCACAACATATTCAGAGAGCTTTGATGACAACGGAATTCCCTAAAATACCGGGAATGGAATTTGCGGCCAAATATCTTCCCTGTGAGCAAGTGGGGGGAGACTTTTATAGCGTATTTAGATTGGATGAACAGAATATAGGGATACTAATAGGGGATGTAGCCGGGCATGGGGTATCCGCTGCAATGGTGAATGTTTTTATCAATCAGAATATGAGGTTCAGGGTAGATTACAACGAGCGAAGATATCGCATCTTAACTCCCCGTGGGGTATTGATGAACTTATACCATATATATAATACTATGTCTTTTCCGGAAGAAATGTACGTTGTGCTATTCTATGGTATATACAACATAGCGACAGGAAAGTTGACTTATTCCTCTGCAGGAATGAACACCTATCCATTGATTCTCAGTGCCCAGGGAGAGGTATCCTACATTAAATTGGATGGCTTTCCTATCTGTAAGTTTGGTAAGTACTTCAAGCCGGATTATGAGACTAAGACATTATCGCTATCACCAGGCGATACCATGATATTCTACAGCGATGGTTTAGGTGAGATAGACCGAAAGCGACCTAACGTATTGTCAACAGAGCATATCATGGAATACCTAAGAGGCATGAAGGGCTACTCAGCTCAGGAAGTTTGTCAGGGCTTGTCCGATGCCTATCATACTCTATTGGGTGATAATGAAATGCTGGATGATGTAACAATATTGGTAATCAAAACACCATGATGTGACCAGTTGTAGACAAAACGGTGCCGGTTGATAGATTTCAATCGGCACCGTTTTTGTCTGCAGTATCTTTAGACAGCAATTGGGCCATTTTCATAATGAGTTCCAAGGATTTTGCTTGATCTGGATTTAATATCGTGCTTAAGGCCTTGGATATGTTTGCGGACTTACTAGCCCCCGTTTCCCCAATATCCTGGCTTTCACCTGAATCATGAAGGGAATGGTTTTGCTTCGTCTCATCCTTAGCTTCGGATCCATCCGTAATAGACCCGGTTCCCTGTATGGCAGATGTAGATAGCTGGGCCAGTTCTATTGTACCTAACAGTTTCAACACGCTGCTAATCTGGTCGATGTATTGAAGTTGTTCCGCCGGGACCAATATCTTAAGGATATCCAATATCTCCATTGCTCTGGATATACTTGGGGCAGTAGAATCTTGTATTCTTATACGATCATGTTCCTTAAATTTCTTTATGCTATCTATCAGTTTTTCCAAAGTTTTGTTGACGTAGAGTATTCTATTGATTTGAGTTTGGTTTTCTAAGGAGATATATGGCTGTAATGACTTTATAATTCCGATGGCCCTTTCCTTATAGTTTGTTATGGGCATTGAGGTAGCGGTTATACGTGGGGTTCGATATGTACCATCTATTAAGCCCTGGAGATTGGCCCTTATTTCAGCCAAGCCTACGATAAAATTTGCTCCATCCTGGTACTTGGGATCCAAGTATGGATAGATAGAGGTTAATATATCCACAACAGCATTGGTACCGTCAACGTGACTTTTCTCACTGTCATATGTTTTTATTGCACCGGACTTGGCTTTCTGTATGTAAGGGGATACTAATAGGATAAGCAATATTATTGGTAGTAGGTTAGTATGGGCCGGTTCAGCATAGGTAAATCCGGGGGGAATCTTTTTTGGGGGCTCGGATTTAACTACCTCATCTATAGGCAAATTAGCTGTATCACCAGGTTTTAATCTTGGGTTCACATTACTGGCATAATGTGGGGGAATATAACGATCCATGGGGATACCTCCTTGAATATTGGCTTTTATTATTTAAGTACACAATTTACATCTATGCTGGACACCTATACTTCTATGTACATTTTATGCTGTGGCAAATAAAATGTGCATTTAGGGTATCATTGAATTTGTTGATGAATAGGATGGTAAGGAGATACTATATTTTGATGAAAGGCGGTATTTATATGGATATAAATAAGGATAGCCTGGAAGTAATGGCCGGTCTCTTTAATAGTCTGGAAGGTAAGTCTGAAGATGAAATGATTTCAGAGGTAGCTAGGATGATCAGAGCTGGGCAGGGAGGTATTACGGTAGGCAAAGCCAGACAGATGATTCAAACTATTCTCCCAATGGCGGATAGAAATCAGAAAAGAAAACTGGAAAAACTTCTAAGGAGTCTATAGCAACTAAAACCCGCTAGCCTTATATGCTGCGGGTTTTAATTTTGTAGCTAATCTCACCGATAGCCCTGACACATGCCTTGACCTCATCCAGGGTATTGAAATCCCCAGGACTAAACCTAACGGTGCCTTGTTCCTTAGTGCCAATGGTCTTATGGGCAAGAGGGGCACAATGGAGGCTGCCCCGAGTAGCAATGCCATATTCTTGGCTTAATATGTTGACTATCTCTCTGGAGTCTCTGTCCCATACATTGATGGATATAATACCCGACCTATGTTTCATATCTTTAGGGCCATATACTCTAACCCCCTTTATCTGGGAGAGAGCATTAATAAACAGTTTTTCCATATTGACTACATGGGATATTATTTTACCCTGGCCTTTGCTTAGGATATACCTAATGCCCGCGCCCAAGCCCGCAATACCTGGTGTATTTAGGGTACCTGATTCATAACGATCGGGCAAAAACATAGGCTGATATAAGCTCTCGGATTGACTACCGGTTCCGCCCTCACGGATTTGTCTCAGCTCGACTCCTTCCCTAACGTATAGTATTCCTGTTCCTTGAGGTCCTAAAAGTCCCTTGTGCCCGGGCATAGCTACTAAATCAACGGGTAGTTTTGATATGTCTATTGGTATAATACCGGCTGTTTGTGCAGCATCCAATAGAAAATAGATGCCAGAGTCTTTGGCTATTTTTCCGATGGATTCAATTGGCATTACGGTACCGGTTACATTGGAAGCATGAGTAGCTATTATTAGGCGCGTATTACTGCGGATGCTTCTTTTTATGTCTGCAGGGTCTATAAGTCCCTCGGAATCCGCAGGGACGATTGTGGTTCCAATTCCCTGATCGGCCAAATGCATCAAAGGCCTAATTACAGAGTTATGCTCCATTGAGGTGGTGATCACATGATCTCCCTTATTTAGTATGCCTTTGATAGCCAGGTTTAAACTATCCGTAGTATTATATGTAAATATCATTCTAAAGGGGTCCTGGACATTAAATAGCTGACAGAGCATTTCTCTGGTATACAGTAGAATGTTAGCCGCCTCTATTGCCATAGTGTGACTGGAACGGCCAGGGTTAGCACCATAATACTTCATGGTCCTTAATACGGTATCATATACAATATCAGGCTTAGGCCAGCTTGTAGCAGCATTATCCATATAGATCATTTTCATCTTTCCATCTCCCAGTGTAACATAAATAAAAGTACATAAATATATTACTAATAGGGCGGCTTTAACCCGGAGAGTATCGCGGTTAAGCTCTGTTTGCCTTGTTTAACGTTTAGCAAATAAATCATATTTTCAGGGGGTAACAAATGCCAACAGTAGAAGATTTTAATTTTATATCCTTTAGTTCTCGTCAGCATGCCTTATATTTTGCACAACTATTAAAAAATGCCGGATATAGCTCTCAAATAATTTCCACGCCTAAAGGGGTAGCTCTGGGCTGTGGACTATCTCTTAAATTCTCGCCCCATTTAACCGGTGCTATTATGGAATTATATAAACGCAACCCAATACCTATAATTGGTTTTTTTTCAATCAGGCGGGTAGGGGGTTACAGCCAGCTCCAGAGGATACCGATGGTATGAGGACATCTAGTGCAGTATGGATTCAAAAATCCTTATCAGAGGATTCTTGTTTTGTGATTTTTTAATCTTTACCTTGAAATCTTCCAAATCCTCTAGTATGAGCTCCCATTGGCGTTTGGTTTCCATAGAACGTCTATGGAGCTCATCGGCTTCCCTCGCTAAGACTAGATGATCCCTGTAAACGGCCTGAGCTTTATTTATCCATTCAAGGGCATGTTCATATATGCTTAGTTCTTCCGGAGGATTTGGGGATATGTCATTATTAACTATTGGTTCATCTGAGAGCATAAGCCATTTTTGCAAATCCGAATGGTATTTCATATGCAGTACCCTGGATTTTCCTTCGAAATTTTCCCGGTAGGATAAGTAGATATCCTTGCCATATATTTTGTAGCTGTATGGAGTTGGTTCTGGATTACCGGTATAGTCCGAAATCCTATTATGTACCCAGTTCTGTCCATCCCAACAATAGTGGTATAGGGTCCAAATTTCCGTCTCCCACGGATTACCAAGGGCGAAGATGATGTGAATTTTATTATCCAAGACAAGGATGGCTGGGTATCTGATATCATATTCTTTTATATTGTATTCACCAAGGCCTTGTTCTGACCACATATTACCGTCAAAATGCATATAGGTTATCCTGCCTTCCAGGGATAAACATATAAAGTGTAAGCCGCCATTTTCGTCTATACAAACCCCAAACTCATTTTTCACGTTTGCAGATATAAGGTGGGGGTTCCCCCAACCCATATTTTCTTTCAGGGTCCTGTAGCAAATATTGTTCTGGTTGTCTGAAAAGATAGCCCACATTTTCTCGTCATTAAACCTCACTATTCTACGTGTAATTTGATGGGGACCCATCCATTTCACCTTCTTTCCAGGTTTTATTAAAATAGTCGGCCAGTTAAATCACTTAAGCACAAAGTGGCATGGAATATCAGCATAAAGCACTACTGATTGTTTAAAACTTTAAAAATACTCCTTGATCAAGACCTTAGGAGATTGTCTTGTAATAAGTTAGTAATCTGATATATTATTTATATAGAGTACTAGACAAGTTTATAACTAAAATACGTAACTTTACCTGGGCTAATGATGTGATTAGGTAAACCAGATATTGATAGTATGAGGAACTATTGCTTAAACGATATAATAGGAGCGGATAACTTAAATGAAAAGCAAAGCAGGAAATATAGAGAAGATATTAGAGTTGTTGGAAGAAAGGTATAGCGGGGCAGGTCCTGAACTCCGCCATGAAAACCCCTTTCAGTTATTAATAGCAACTATTCTTTCTGCGCAATGCACTGACAGGCAGGTAAATAGGGTAACTCCCGTCCTGTTTAAGAAGTACCCTAAAGTGGAAGATTTTGCGGCTTTGGATCCCCAAGAATTAGAACCTATCATTAAAAGCTGTGGTTTTTATAAAACGAAAAGCAGGAACATAGTGGCAACGTGTAGACTACTTATAGAAAAGTATGACGGGAAAGTTCCCAGGGATATCGAGACCCTCCAAACCCTACCCGGCGTTGGCAGAAAAACAGCAAATGTGGTTGCCAGCAACGCCTTTGGAGTGGATGCTATTGCTGTGGACACTCATGTCTTCAGAGTGTCAAATAGGTTAGGATTGGCTGATGCGAAAAATGTACTGGAAACAGAAAAACAGCTTATGGAGAATATCCCCAAGGAAAAGTGGACAGCAGCCCATCACTGGCTTATTCATCATGGAAGGCAGATATGCAATGCCAGAAATCCAAAGTGCGATATTTGTTTTCTGAGTCCCTATTGCCCTTATTATAACGACAAGTTGTAATTTGTCTGGAAATGACAGCCAGCAATACCTAAGCACTCGTGTCTTCGACCTTCTTTGTCCCTATATAGGTTTTGCCTTTTACGGGTCTATAGAAATGGGTGTCAAAGAGCTCTTCCTTAATTAGTTTGTGGTTTTGAAATGTTTGCCTGTATACCCGCACTTTGTAGCCTTTTCTGGATTCTGTATGAACATACTCTTCTCCTTCATATTCAACATACTTACCCTCATAATCCTTAATTATTTCAGGAGCCGGGGCAGGGATGGTTTCATATACTTTGGAATAAAATTCGTATCTTTGCCCATCGGGTAGGGGCTCGCCATAGACTTCAAAATATATCCGCTTGTTGGCATAGTAAGCTCTAATATATATAGGGCTATTTCTGTTGTTTCGAAATTTCAAATCGATTACAGGCTCAGGCGGAGGTAAGTTTACTGTTGTATCAAGTCCCATATCAATATATGATGATGGGATGGAGTGACGGGTCCTCTCTACAACATCGAGGCCGGCCCTAATAACAGTGTTATATAGGGTGGTTGAAGTCTGGGATACTCCACCTCCCAGAACATTGACAAAGCGCTTATTCTGAATCATAGGCGCATACCTGTATCCCTTTTCTGCGGTCCGCTCCCCGGTTGTCTCGTTAAAGGATATGGTCTGTCCCGGGGATACGACCAAGCCGTTAAAAGCTAGGGCGGCTGTTACAACATTCTTTGTCCGGTCCTCAGAGCTTTTGGACAAATCGGTACCGAAGGATGCTATTTTTTCCAGTTTACCTTCGAAGTCCCTGGCCAAAACTTTAGGAGGCAGCTCTTTGGGGGACAAGACTATAGGGCTAGCTACGTTTCCGCTGTCCAACATATCCCTGATTTGGTCAATTACAATATCAACATCCAAATAAAGGCCATTCTTTTCGGGGCTTATAATAAACATTTCCTTATCTTCTGGATTAAACGTTACGGTTGCATCTACTGGATCCCGGTTTATTTCTGAAGCTATTTCGTCAATTTCATCCTTAAGACTATCCACATTATAGGTTAGTTCCGTGTTGAAGATACGTCCCTGGCCTCTCAATTTTTGGACTGCCAGGAAGCGGTCTAAAAAGGTTCCTTCCCTTGCGATACTATAAGCTTCTTCTACCTTCTCTTCTATATCTATATAAGTTTGGATATCTTCATATCCAAAGGTCCAGAATTTGGATTTGTAAATAAGCTTTATGTTTAGGTTGTCCAACCGTGATTGATTTTTTTCCCTTAACAATCTCTCAGCAGATTCCTTAGTTAAGCCATCCATAGATAAGCCGTCTATTGTTATACCTTCATAAATAGTATTGGAATTTAAAAGCCTATCCACATAAATCCTTATCCCTATACCCGAGATAAATACAAGGACGAGAAGGAAAACAAATGCGGTAGTAAGTTTTCTTCTTTTTATATTCGTTCTTTTACGTCGTGTTCTCATAGTAGTATTCTTTCCCCTTATGCGAATTATTTAACAGCTTATGTTAATGCAGATCACCACATCGATCATTAGTTATGTATACCAACTACTTTGGACAATTAAACACTCATAATTATTGCTATGATTTTTAAAGGAAATATGTTAAAATTAATACAGCTTGTGTTGAAAAGTATATTGCAGAATTTGTATTATTTCATATGTTTACCAAAGCTGAAGTAGGATTGTCAAATCAATGAATATTTGCCTGAGGCTAGGCGATGAGGAGTTGTAAAGTTTGAAGATTTATGGCCTGGTTGGACCCAGCGGTACAGGCAAGAGTTATAAAGCATCCAATCTTGCTTATGAACGGGGCATTTTATATATTATTGATGATGGATTGTTCATTAAGGGTAGCAAGGTAATTGCTGGTATCTCCGCAAAGAAGGAGGCTACTATGGTAGCCGCTGTGCGAAGAGCATTGTTCATGGATAAGAAGCATGCAACAAGTGTTAAGGAGGCCATAGAAATTACCAGACCCAATGCAATATTAATTCTGGGTACCTCTGTTAATATGATCCATAGAATCGTAAGCAATCTTGGATTACCACCGGCTGAAGAAATAATAAAAATTAAGGATGTCTCCACAGAGGAGGAGATACAAGCTGCCCGTATTTCCAGGAGGGAACAGGGTATGCATGTTATACCGGTTCCTACCCTTGAAATACGTAAGGACTTTTCAGGATATCTACTTCACCCTTTGCGAATTCTTAGATTTACTGAGAGGGGAAAGAAAATAGAGACCCTGGAAAAAACGGTTATGCGACCTACATACAGCTACATGGGGAAATTTTATATAGCGGATTTGGCGTTGGAATCCATAGCGTCATACAATGCTTGCAAGATAGAAGGGGTATATAGGGTAACTAAGGTCACTTCAACAAGCCATGCAGGCGGTGTAGTAATAAATATGGAAATTACCGTGGCTTATGGTTGCAAAATTCACGAAATCGTTAATAAAATCCAAGATGACATATCCAAGGATATAGTACACTTAACGGGGATCAATGTCCTCCAGGTAAATGTAACAGTTAGAAGTATTGTAATAGAAAAAGCAAAAACTTACCATTGATTTATGGATTGACAATACACATATTTAACCATATAGCGGATTAATATTAACTCAGCATAGGAGGTATTAGACATGTTTGAAATAATGGAGAAAAGGACGTTAGGCCCGGGGATTGTATTAATGAAGGTAAAGGCACCTTTGATCGCCGGTAAGGCCATGCCCGGACAATTTATAATGTTAAGGGTCAGTGAGGAAGGTGAACGGATACCCTTGACTATCGCAGATTATGACAGGGTAGAGGGAAGTATAACAATCATCTTTCAAGAAGTCGGTTACACGACCAGGGAACTGGCCAAGCTGGATGCAGGGGACTTCATAAGGGACTTTGCCGGCCCTTTAGGCAAACCGTCCGAATTGGATGTACAAGGTCGGGTTCTTTGTGTTGGCGGTGGTGTTGGTATAGCCCCCCTATTTCCTCAAATAAAATATTTGAGTAACCGAGGTAATGATGTGGATGTAATAATAGGAGCCAGAAACTCCGACTATCTTATCTTAGTTGATGAAATTAGGGATCTATCTACCAATCTTTATTTGGCAACTGATGATGGATCCTTGGGTCACAAAGGCTTTGTAACGGATATAGTTAAACGTTTATTGGAAGATGGTAACAGATACGACCTGGTCATAGCGGTAGGCCCACTAGTAATGATGAAAGCAGTTTCATCCTTGACTAAAGAATATAAGATTCCTACAACTGTAAGTATGAATCCCATAATGGTGGACGGCACGGGAATGTGCGGTGGATGCAGAGTTACAGTGGGAGGCAAGGTCTACTATGCCTGTGTGGATGGGCCCGATTTTGACGGACATTTGGTGGACTTTGATGAGGCCATACGACGTCAGCAAATGTACAGGGAAGAAGAAAAAGAGGCAGAGCATAACTGCAGAATACTATCAAAAATATAATTTATGTATTGAATAGACCTGATATATCAAAATTGTTTAGTAGATTGTTATTAACGTAACGTATATAGATTTTTTTAGGGGGAAAGAATTATGAGTTTAGATCTTAAAAGGGTACCCATGGCGGAACAGGAGCCCGGAGTCAGAAAGCATAACTTTGACGAAGTTTCTTTAGGATATACCTTAGAGGAGGCCATTCAAGAGGCGAAGAGATGCATACAATGCAAGAGACCCCGGTGTGTTTCTGGATGTCCGGTTAATATACGCATACCCGAATTCATAGATCAAATAGCTAAAGGGAACATTGACAGGGCCGCGGAAATAATTAAGGAAACCAATAATCTACCAGCTATTTGTGGTCGTGTTTGCCCCCAGGAGGAGCAATGCGAAGCCAAATGTATTTTGGGAGTGAAAGGTGACCCAATAGCCATAGGTAGATTGGAAAGATTTGCCGCTGACTATGCTCTGGAAAAGGAAAGGAAGAACCAGGTACCGGTCTCAAACGGTATAAAGGTTGCAATAGTAGGAAGTGGGCCTGCAGGGTTAACGGCTGCTGCGGATTTAGCCAAATATGGATATGAAGTCCATATCTTTGAAGCTTTTCATGAACCCGGAGGTGTGCTTATCTATGGAATACCTGAGTTTAGGTTGCCCGAGTCCCTGGTAAGAAAGGAAATAGAAGGGATAAAAGACTTAGGTGTTAAAATCCATACTAATATAATTATTGGAAAGACTATAACTATAGATGAACTGTTGGAACAAGGTTTCAAGGCTGTTTTTATTGGAAGTGGTGCCGGATTGCCGAAGTTTATGAATATACCCGGCGAAAACTTGAACGGAGTGTATTCAGCCAATGAATATCTAACCAGAATCAACCTGATGAAAGCATATGATTTCCCCAACAACCATACACCTATAAAGGTGGGACATAGAGTATCTGTGGTAGGCGGAGGAAATGTAGCTATGGATGCAGCAAGGAGCGCATTGAGGTTAGGCGCAGAGGAGGTACGAATAGTTTACCGCCGATCAGAGAAGGAGATGCCAGCCAGGTTGGAGGAAATACACCATGCCAAGAAAGAAGGTATCATCTTTGATACTTTGGTCAATCCGGTGGAAGTCATAGGAGATAATGGTTGGGTTACTGGACTTAAGTGCGTTAGAATGGAATTAGGGGAACCTGATTCATCAGGTAGGAGAAGGCCAATCGAAATACCAGACTCAGAATTTATACAGGATGTGGATATCGTTATTATGGCTATCGGGACCAGCCCTAACCCTCTTATAGTATCTACAACTCCGGACCTTAAGGCCCATAGTTGGGGAGGTATAATAGTGGATGAGGAGACAGGTGAAACCAGTAAAGAGGGGGTTTATGCCGGAGGAGATGCGGTTACAGGTGCGGCCACGGTTATTCTCGCCATGGAAGCTGGAAAGAAGGCTGCTAAAGCCATCCATGAGAAATTAAAGACCCGTGAGGATCTATTGCTTTTATTGTAAACGGGACTAAAACATACCATTGCTTATTGTAATAGGGAGAAATACATGAAAATAGAAGAAAATCGGGATAAAGACGTTTTAAAGATTGATGGGTTAACCAATTTTAACCCTCCACATATATTCGAATGCGGCCAAGCCTTTCGTTGGAATTGGGACGGACAGGGATATGTTGGAATAGTGGGGGATAAGGTAGTTAGAGTGTTGTGGGATGGGACAACCCTGACACTGGAAAATACCACTTATGAAGATTTCAATACCATATGGCAAGATTACTTCGATTTAAATACAGATTACGGAAGTATTATAGAAAAGCTATCCAAGGATCCGATGTTAGTGGAAGCGATAAAACATGGATGGGGTATAAGAATTTTAAATCAGGATCCTTGGGAGACCCTTATATCCTTTATTATATCTGCCCGAAACGGGATAAATAGGATAAAGACGACGGTAGATAAAATATCTCAGAAGTTTGGGGAAAAAATTACTTGGGCAGACAAGGTTTATTATAAATTCCCAAGTGTCGATGCATTAGCCAATGCGGATGAGGATGAGTTAAGAAGTTGTGGATGCGGGTATAGGGGCCCGTATATAAAGGGTACGGCCCAGCTGATCCGTTCCGGAGAAATCAACTTGGATACATTGATGTCCATAGATTATAAAGATGCTAAAAAACAACTTTTGAAATGCCCCGGTGTGGGTCCCAAGGTGGCGGATTGTGTATTATTGTTTTCCTTGAAGAAAGGACAAGCCTTTCCTGTAGACGTATGGATTGGTCGTATTATGGAAGAGCTATATTCCCAGGAGATGAAAGATTTTAAGGACATTCGCGAGTTCGCAGAAAACAGGTTTGGTGATATAGCCGGATATGCCCAGCAATATTTATTCTATTATGCCAGGGAAAAGCAGATAGGGAAGGTGTCGTCAAGGGTATAGCTATTGAAGTCTACCTCCATTGATCCATTTTCGCAGATAAATAGGGTAACTGCGGTGAACTGACCATATAAGTTAACCTCGCAACTTTACTAAAAATAAGCCGTTGACAATATCTATCGGCTTTGGTAGACTGTTCACTAATAATTACATGAGAAACTGCATCTAAGGTATGGGTTTCGTAATAGATATGACGCAAAACGGCTATTAAATTTACAATACGTCTTTGATATTTTTCAAGTTCTAATCTGTTTGATGGAGGGAGAGTGTTGGCAATAAATAATAAATTTGTAAAAGAAGGTCTTACCTTCGATGATGTTTTGCTTATACCGGGGAGATCTGAGGTTTTACCTAATCAGGTAGACCTTACTACTAATCTGACTAAGTCCATTAAATTAAACATTCCATTAATGAGTGCGGCTATGGATACGGTAACTGAGGCCAGGTTGGCCATTGCTATAGCCAGGGAAGGCGGAATAGGAATTATCCACAAGAATATGTCCATAGAAGAACAGGCTACACAGGTGGACAAGGTTAAACGTTCGGAGCATGGGGTAATAGTAGATCCCTTTTTCCTTTCACCGGATCATCTATTGTCTGATGCCAACGAACTAATGAGGAAGTACAGAATTTCAGGGGTACCTATAACAGTAAACGGCAAATTAGTGGGCATTATTACCAACCGTGATATTAGATTCGAAACGGATTTTAGCCAAAAAATATCCGACGTTATGACATCGGAAAATCTTATCACTGCACCCGTAGGTACCAATCTGCAACAAGCCCAGGAAATCCTTCGAAAACATAAGATTGAGAAGTTACCCATAGTTGATGATAACATGATGCTAAAAGGTCTTATTACCATCAAGGATATTGAGAAGGCTATTCAATATCCAAACTCCGCCAAGGATTCCAGCGGAAGACTTTTGGTAGGTGCAGCTGTTGGAGTATCCAAGGATACTATGGACAGAGTGGCTGCCCTGGTAGATGCCAAAGTAGATGTTATAGCAATAGACACAGCCCATGGACATTCCGTCGGTGTATTAAAAACCGTTGGCCAGATAAAGGAGAAGTTCCCAGATCTACAGCTCATCGCGGGAAATGTGGCTACTGGGGAAGCTACCCGCGATTTGATCGAAGCGGGTGCTGATTGTGTCAAGGTGGGAATTGGACCCGGGTCCATATGTACTACCAGGGTAGTGGCAGGCATAGGGGTACCCCAAATAACAGCCATCTATGATTGTGCTGAAGTAGCAGACAGGTATGGGATTCCAATTATTGCCGATGGGGGCATCAAATACTCTGGGGACATTCCCAAAGCCATTGCTGCAGGTGCCAGCGTAGTTATGATAGGTAGCCTGCTGGCAGGTACAGAAGAGAGTCCCGGCGAGATGGAAATATACCAGGGAAGAAGTTTTAAAGTTTATAGGGGGATGGGCTCTATGGGAGCCATGGCTGCAGGCAGTAAGGATCGTTACTTCCAGGAGGATGCTCAAAAACTGGTACCTGAAGGGGTAGAAGGTCGTGTACCTTTTAAGGGTCCGCTTTCCGATACGGTCTTTCAGCTTGTAGGAGGTTTGAGGGCTGGAATGGGATACTGTGGTACCCCTAACATTGAGGCTTTGCGTAAGGATACACAGTTTATTAGGATATCCAATGCTTCGCTTCGTGAAAATCATCCACATGATATATATATCACTAAGGAAGCACCCAATTACAGTGTTGGGGTCTAATAATATGGTTTGTATCAGAAACATATTTCTGCATAATACCTTGTATACGGTTCTATAAGGATTTAGCTGGTATTAGGATAGGAACCGATTACAGAAGAACCTAACTTATGTTTGTTTATCCATAATTGCCAATCTTAAGGGACCTTGAGTATTTTACTTTGGGTTCCCTTTTACTATTTTAAACAAATTCCCGACATGCTATTATTAAGGATAGATCCGGTTAACACGGACATGGGTTAATTATGGGGAGACAAATTTGGGTAAGAATATAAGATAAACAATGAAGGGGAAGATCTGATGCAAGAAGAGATAATTTTGGTTTTGAATTTTGGTAGCCATCATAGCCAAAAGATTGCCAGAAAGGTAAGGGATTTAAAGGTATATAGTGAGATATTGCCCTATACAGTATCTATAGAGAGAATTAAAAACCTGAAACCAAAGGGAATTATAGTGGCTGTGGATGCGAATAATCTGACCGCTAAAGGCGCAGATAAGTACATCAATCAGGTTTACCATTTAGGTATTCCAACTATAATAATAAGTGAACCTTGTGGTGATGAAATCAGTGATTTTATCTTTGGCACGTGTGAATGCCGTGGCACTTGGACCCCATCTAATTTTATCCAGGCTTCTATTGATAGCATTAAGGAAAAAGTAGGGGATAAAAGAGCCCTATGTGCATTATCCGGCGGGGTAGACAGTTCAGTAGCCGCTGTATTGATGCATAAGGCTATAGGTGATCAATTGGTTTGCGTTTTTGTGGATCATGGGTTATTGAGAAAAAATGAGGCCGATGAGGTGGAGAATACTTTTAAGGGCCAATTTAATCTGAATCTGATCAGGGTAAATGCTCAGGATCGCTTCTTGGACCGATTAGCTGGTGTATATGATCCGGAAACTAAGCGCATGATCATAGGCGAGGAATTTATCAGAGTTTTTGAAGAGGAGTCAGGGAAGTTGGGGAAGATGGACTTCCTGGTCCAGGGAACCATATATCCTGACGTTGTAGAGAGCGGAGCAGATGAATCTAGCCTGGTAAAAAGTCATCATAACGTAGGTGGTCTTCCTGGGGATTTTGATTTTAAAGAGATAATTGAGCCCCTGCGAAACCTCTTTAAAGATGAGGTTAGAAGGGTAGGAGAAGAACTGGGAATTCCTCATCATATGGTATGGAGACAGCCTTTCCCGGGGCCTGGACTGGCAATAAGGGTGATTGGTGATGTAACTCGGGAAAAATTACAAATCCTTAGAGAAGCTGATGCAATTTATAGAGAAGAGATAGCCAAAGCAGGTCTTGACAGGGAGATTTGGCAATACTTTGCTGTTCTAACCGATATGAGGAGCGTAGGGATAACCGAAGGAAAACGTACATATGACTATACCATCGCTTTAAGGGGTGTAACCAGCATTGACGGAATGAGGGCTAATTGGGCCAGGATCCCCCATGAGGTCCTGGATAGAATATCAAGGCGAGTCACTAATGAGGTTCCTCATGTCAACAGGGTGGTATACGATATAAGCAGCAAACCACCGGCAACAATTGAATGGGAATAAGTCAATTTGTTTCAGCCCCTTGTAGAGGGTATTATGTAGGAGCCTAAGGCTCCTTTTGTTTTTAAAGCAATATACTTATGATATAATATTCTTGGACATGAAAACGCGGCCATCCTAAACTTCATTGGGAAGAAAAATACATAATTGAATACTACCGGTCATGACGTAGATAACTCAATTCTTTAATTACAACTGGATATCTATTTTTATTAATAGCATAAATTTAAAAGGGGTGGTAAAGTTGTATCGGATTAGGAATTTAAGATTCAGATACCCTAAAAATTCGGAAGATACCATAAGGGGAATCTCCTTTGATATAAAAAAAGGGGAGATATTTGGACTTCTTGGCCCTAGCGGCGTAGGAAAATCAACCACTCAAAAGCTCCTTATCAGGCTTTTGGGTAACTACCGAGGTGAAATACTGTATAAGGGTAAGGACCTACACTCCTATAATGATAGTTATTACCAGAATATAGGAGTTGGTTTTGAAATGCCGGCCTTTTTTTCTAAATTAACCGCTGAGGAGAATTTACGCTTTTTTAAGCAGCTCTATGCCTCCAATATAGATACAGATAAACTCCTAAAGAGATTGGGTCTCTATGAGGATAGAAATAGGAGGGTATCTGAATACTCAAAAGGTATGAAGGTCAGATTAAACTTTGTGAGGGCAATGTTAAACAATCCCGAGATGCTGTTTTTAGATGAACCGACTAATGGCCTGGACCCAAAGAACGCCAGAATCATTAAGGAGATAATCAAGGAATTCCGTCAGCAGGGCGGCACTGTGTTATTGACAACGCACCTAATGAATGATGTGGACGAACTCTGTGACAGGGTGGCTTTTATGGCTGGTGGTAAAATAGTTGAGATCAGCACTCCTAAAGAACTAAAATTAAAGTACAGTACCAGGGAATTGGATGTTGAATATATGGATGATGGATCTATTCGAAAATCCACTTTCAGCCTGGATGGTTTGGGTAACAATAACGAATTTATGGATATCATCAAAAAGAGGCAGATACTCACCCTTCATAGCAGGGAAAGCACTTTGGATGATATTTTTATAAAGGTGACGGGGGTGGATACCAGTGTCTAGGTTTATCACCTTAATTAAAGGAGAATTTTTAAGACTTCAAAGGTATAAATTATTTGCGGCATCGATTTTTGTGTCCATTATGTGGGTTGGGGTATTACATTTTGTGGATATGGTGAATGTAACCGGTTTGATCCCCCAATTGGTTTTTTTAGACGTCACTACTATGGCTGTATTATTGGTCGGAGTTAGCTTTATATACGAACGGGATGAGGCTACCTTATATAGCATGTTAATATCGCCTATCACCAAATCTCAATACATATGGGCCAAACTTCTTTCCCACATCACACCCAGTATCGTCTCCCTGACCATCATGTTTATATATGCTAAGACTTTTAAAACCTTGGATATTAATTATTTCTGCTTGCTGGGTGGAGTTTTATTGGTAGCTTTTTTTCATTCCCAGATAGGCTTTTTGCTAACCTTCCATACTAGGGATTTTACAGGTCTGGTAATGCTCATAATAACATTTTTTTTGATATCTATCTTACCTGTTATTTTGGACGAATTTGCTATAGTAACAAATGAAGTTTTTAGAAAGTTAATTTTCCTGCTTCCTACCAAATCTGCACTCATGATTATCATGGGTACCACAGGGTCAATTGAATCATGGAAGATAATTGTATCCATCGTCTATATGGTATTGGGTTCAGTATTTTTGTATTACCTTATATGGAAGAAACTACAAGATCATTTTCTAAAGGGAGGTGGGAAATAGGATGTATATAAACTTTTTGAAATCGGAACTAAGAAAATGGAGTAGAGATCCAATGATGGGATTTATGGTTACTTATCCTGTAATCTTTGCTATGTTAGGTAGGTATTTTTTACCTTGGCTCAGCCGTACATATGGATTTGATTTTACTCCCTTTACTGATTTAGTGCTGGTAATAATGGTGCTTATTATACCTATATCCTATGGTGCCCTTATCGGATTTTCTATATTGGACGATCAGGATGATAATGTATTGATCAATATAATGGCTACACCGCTGAGCATCCACAAATTCCTTGGTTTCAGGTTGGTAGTTGTATTTCTCCTCTGCTTTTTGGCAACTTTATTTACTATGAGTTTCTCAAACATTGGCGACCTTTCCTTTAAGAATATAATTGCTGTATCCCTCCTTGCATCCTTGGAAGCTCCAATGACCGGACTATTGATTAATTCCTTTTCAAAAAACAAAATTGAAGGATTTGCCGTTATGAAGGCGGGGGGCAGTATAATAATATTCCCTATCGTTGCGCTCTTTTTCAAGGATATAAAGGAACTGTTCTTTTCCTTCGTGCCAGGCTTCTGGACCGCTAAGGTTATCAGTCATTTGATAAAGGGTGTCGGCTTTTATCTGACGTACAATCAATACTATATTATAGGCCTGGTCTACATGTTGGTCTTAAACGTATTGATTTATAAGTTGTTTATAAGGAAGGTTATATTAAACCAGGGATAATTACTCTATACAATTATGGAATAATGTCAATTATTTAGGAGTTAAATGGCGAAAATTAGGCATTTCATCCCTGAAAAACCGAACATTAATTTAATTACTGAAAAAAACGTTCAAATTATTATTGACAATTGGAGTCGGCTTTGATATATTGTTTATGTACCGTATATAACTCATATAATCCTGATAATTGGTTCGGGAGTTTCTACCAGGCAGCCGTAACTGCCGGACTATGAGTGATATGCACGATATTGAAAGGCCTATTGGCCTTGCAGTATATAGGCATATTGGTTCACTCAGGTCAGGAATCTATATGTCTATTTTTTCTGGGCAAAATAATATTATATGACCTGACAATATTAAAGGAGGAAATATGAATGAACGGCTTTTTAGATCGAACTTTTAAGCTGAGGGAACACAAAACGGATGTAAAGACCGAAATAATGGCCGGTATAACCACATTTATGACCATGGCTTACATCCTGATAGTCAACCCTAATATCCTATCCGGGATCGAAATTGGTGTAGAGTTAATGGATCGAGGCGCCGTATTTACTGCTACTGCTCTTTCTGCCGCAATTGCTACAATCGTCATGGCCTTCTTAGCAAATTACCCTGTTGCTCTTGCATCGGGTATGGGACTGAATGCCTTCTTTGCTTTTGTTGTCGCCACTAAGTATTCCTGGCAGATAGCATTGACAGCTGTTTTGATCGAGGGTATTATTTTCATTATCTTGTCATTTTTTAAATTCAGAGAGGCAATTGTAAACGGTATTCCTGAGAATTTAAAGTATTCTGTAACCGTCGGTATAGGATTATTTATTGCATTTATAGGTCTTCAAAATGCAGGAATTATCACAGATGATGGTGCAGTATTAGTTGGTTTAGGGAATCTGACGAGTATCACATCCATTTTGTTCTTTATAGGTTTAATCGGTACTATATACATGACTCATAAAGGTATTAAAGGAGCACTCCTTTGGGGAATATTAGGTACTTACGCCTTGGGTATAATTTGTCAATTGACTGGCCTGTATACGGTGGATATTGAAGCCGGCAGATTTAATCTTATTCCCGAGGGAGGCATCGTATCCCTGCCACCTTCCTTAGCCCCAACCTTTATGAAATTCGATTTTCAGGGTGCAATCAAGTTAGGCTTTGATTTTATTGTAATAATGTTCTCATTCTTATTTGTCGACATCTTTGATACCGTAGGAACCCTAATAGGTGTTGCCAGCAAGGGCAATCTCCTGGATAAGGAGGGTAAACTGCCAAAAGCAAAAGAGGCCTTGCTTGCTGACGCCATTGGTACCGTTTCCGGAGCATGCCTTGGTACTTCCACAGTAACCAGCTATGTAGAGAGTGCAGCCGGTGTTGCTGAAGGTGGAAGAACAGGTTTAACAGCCTTGGTAACTGGACTTATGTTCCTGGTAGCCTTGATATTCTCACCGATATTTACCATAATACCATCCTTTGCTACTGCTCCCATATTGGTGACTGTTGGACTCTTCATGGTAACTGCCATAGCTAAAGTGGATTTTAGTGATTACACAGAAGCCCTACCTGCATTTTTAACCATAATTATGATGCCTATGGCATATAGTATTGCAGATGGTATCATGTTTGGTATGCTGTCTTGGGTTATTCTAAAGTTAGTTACCGGCAAAGCAAAACAGATTAATCCCTTAATGTACGTTCTTGCACTATTATTTATCCTAAAGATTATTCTCTAAACTATAATCTGGGACCTGTGAGGATAATGAAGTCCGATGTAGATGTCATCGGACTTTATTTATCTATTGTATTTCGGAACATAATAAGAAGCATAGTATGATTAGATGTTTACTATGATATCTTATTAGTTATGGAGGTAAGGGTATGAGTGAAAGGAATAAAGTAGCAATTATTATGGGAAGTGATTCGGACTTTTCCACGGTAAAGCCCGGAATTGAATTATTAAAATCCTTTGGAGTTCATGTTGATGTTAAGATTCTGTCAGCTCATAGAACGCCTGATCATGTGGCGGAATACGCAAGAACGGCCCAACAGAGAGGTATAGGTGTGATTATTGGTGCTGCGGGAAAGGCTGCTCACCTACCAGGAATAATAGCCGCCTATACTACCCTTCCGGTAATAGGACTTCCCATCAAGTCTTCTACCTTGGACGGCTTGGATTCCTTATTATCCATTGTACAGATGCCTAAGGGTATCCCAGTGGCAACGGTTGCTATAAACGGGAGTGAGAATGCGGCGTTACTGGCTGCTCAAATCCTGGCTTTGGGGGATGAGAAGTTAAGCGAAACCTTAAAACAATATCGTATCTCTATGGAGGAACAGGTATTAGCAAAGAACGAACAAGTGCAAAAGGAATTAGGATAGGGTAAAAACTCTAATCCTGGGCATGACTAAGAATTTAAGAGGACACATAGAACCCATTAATCGGTGGGAGGGAAATATATAAGCAATGCTTAGGAAAGCGATATATCACGACGGTAAACTGAAGGAAGCTTGCGGAGTTTTTGGCGTTTTAGACATGGACAATTTAAAGGTTGAAGAGCTAACTTACTACGGTCTGTATTCCCTCCAACACAGGGGGCAGGAGAGTGCTGGAATTGCCGTATCCGATGGAAAAAACATTAAATATCATAAAGCTATGGGACTGGTGATGGAGGCTATAGATTCAAAATCCATGGCCCGTTTGCGGGGAGGGCAAATAGCTATTGGGCATGTATGGTATTCAACGGATGGGGATGTTAGCGTCCATAATACCTTACCTCTGGTAATGAAATACAGAAAGGGAACCATAGCCATCGCTCATAACGGCAATATAGTAAATGCGGATGCACTTCGCACAACCCTTGAGGATCAGGGGGCAATCTTCCAGACTTCCACGGACAGCGAGGTGATCGCCAATCTCCTGGCTCGACACAATGCGGATAACTTTGAAACAGGTCTTTTAGAAACGTTGAAAACTATCAAGGGTTCCTTTGCTCTGGTTATTATGACTGAAGATAAGCTGATAGCCGCCAGAGATCCTCATGGGATGAGACCCTTGGCTCTCGGCAAACTTAAGAATTCATATGTAATAGCCTCTGAAAGCTGTGCTTTTGATATTATTGGGGCGGACTTCATCAGGGATGTCAGGCCCGGTGAGGTTATCGTAATAAGTCGGCAGGGTCTGGAGAGCATGCAGATTCCGACTCCTCTGAAGACATCCCTCTGTATTTTCGAATTCGTCTACTTTGCCCGAACAGATAGTAATATTGATGGAATTAGCGTCTATATGGCAAGAAAGGAAGCAGGCCGCAGGCTGGCTGTGGAACAGCCGGTCGATGCGGATCTTGTAATCGGCGTTCCTGATTCCGGTACTACGGCTGCTATTGGCTATTCGGAAGCTTCAGGCATACCTTTTGGTGAGGGACTGGTAAAAAATCGCTATGTGGGAAGAACCTTTATCAATCCCGACTTTAATATAAGGGAACAAAATGTCCGAATCAAGCTGAATGCCCTGACCCGAATAGTTAGAGGAAAAAGAATCGTTATGGTGGATGATTCCATAGTAAGAGGAACCACCAGTAAGAAGATCGTTGAGATGCTCCGTCTGGCAGGAGCCAAGGAGGTACACATGCGAATCAGTTCACCTCCTGTAAAATACACATGTCATTTTGGTGTTGATACCCCCGGTTCTAAACATTTAATAGGAGCGACCTACACCATAGAAGAAATAAAACAGATCATAGGAGCAGATTCCTTGGGTTATTTAAGTATAGAAGGCCTGCTAAAAACCGTTGAAGGAAGTGGTTGTGGTTTTTGTTTGGGCTGCTTTACCCAGCAGTATCCCATGGAATTGGATTGGAATACAGACAAGTAGGAGATGGATTCGGAAACGGAGGATGAGGGTTATGAAGTGGACTTATAAGGATGCGGGCGTTGACGTAGAATCTGGGTATAGGGCAGTTAATCTAATGAAGGAGCATATACTAAAAACCCATACTCAACAGGTTATTGGGGGCATAGGAAGCTTTGCAGGCCTTTATGCCCTGGACATAGAGAATATAAAAAGCCCGGTCCTGGTATCGGGTACTGATGGAGTAGGAACCAAATTACAGCTCGCCTTCCTATTGGACAAACATGATACTATAGGCATAGATTGTGTAGCTATGTGTGTGAATGATATTGTCTGTCAAGGTGCAAGACCTATGTTTTTCCTGGACTATTTAGCTACCGGAAAGCTAGAACCCGAAAAGGCGGCCACTATTGTGAGTGGTATTGCCCATGGATGCCTGGAATCCGGATGCGCGCTGATAGGTGGAGAGACCGCCGAGATGCCTGGCTTCTACAGGGAAGATGAGTATGATCTGGCAGGATTTGTCGTAGGGATTGTGGACAGGGAGAAGATAATAGATGGTTCCGGGATAGAAGAGGGGGACGTGATTATTGGCCTTGAATCGTCCGGAGTGCATAGTAACGGTTACTCTCTGATAAGAAAGTTGGTAATAGAGGAGGAGTATCGTCTGGATGACTATAATGATACCCTGGGTGTTACCATTGGGGAGGAACTTTTAAAGCCTACTAGAATTTATGTGAAGCCTATCTTGAAGGCCTTAAGAAGCTATGCTATAAAGGGCATTGCCCATATCACCGGCGGTGGATTCATTGAGAATATACCAAGAATTCTACCAGATGGGGTAGGAGCAATCATCAAAGAGGGGTCCTGGCCTGTTAAGCCCATATTCCAGCTAATAAGCAGATGGGGTAATATAGGGAAGTTGGACATGTTCAATACCTTCAATATGGGGATTGGTATGGTAGTGGTATGCCAAGCACTGGATGCCGATGGTTTAATAAGACTATTCAGCGGTCAAGGGTATCCTGCCCACATCATAGGAAGGATTGAAAAGGGTCGGGAAGGGGTTGTCTTTAGTTAATGAAGAATATTGGTATTTTTATTTCTGGAGGAGGTTCTAACCTCCAGGCCATCATAGATGCCATAGCCAAAGGAGATATTACTGCTCGAATTAGCCTTGTTATTTCCAGCCGAGAAGGTGTCTATGGTTTGGAAAGAGCAAGGAAGCATGGCATCCCTTATGCGGTAATTTCCAGAGGAGATTACAAGGATTCAAACTCCTTTGGGAATGCAATACTAGAACTTCTGGAGAAGAGAAGAGTTGACCTGGTGGTTTTGGCGGGATATCTGAACATCCTCCCCAAGGCAGTGGTTGAAAAATACAAAAACAGGATAATTAACGTTCACCCATCCCTGATCCCGGCCTTTTGTGGAAAGGGATATTATGGAAACAGGGTGCACCAGGCTGTCTTGGACTATGGAGTTAAGGTTACAGGAGCAACCGTCCATTTCGTGGATGAGGGGACAGATACAGGCCCGATAATATTACAACAATCCGTTGAGGTTCTGCCGGAGGATGATGTTAACACTCTGGCAGAACGGGTGTTAAAGGTAGAGCACCAACTATTGCCAAAGGCCCTTAAGCTGTTGGTCGAGGATCGGATCCTGGTGGATGGACGCAGGGTAATTATAAGGTGAAACATTTCGATCTAATAAAGGATTGGAGGAAAGAAATGAATAAAAAGCGTGCTATTATTAGTGTATCTGACAAAACGGGAATTATAGAGTTTTCAAAACGATTAAATGATATGGAAGTCGATATTATCTCCACCGGTGGTACTGCGAGAACTATAGGCGGGGCTGGCATTCCGGTAATTAGTATAAGCGATGTAACAGGGTTTCCTGAATGCCTGGATGGCAGAGTAAAGACACTCCATCCTAATATCCATGCCGGGGTTTTGGCCATAAGGGACAATCCCCATCACATGGACCAGCTTGAAAGACTAGGCATCAATACTATAGATTTTGTAGTTATTAACCTGTACCCCTTTAGGGAAACCATCTTAAAGGAGGGTGTAGACCTAAAAGAAGCCATAGAAAATATTGACATTGGAGGTCCAACCCTTCTAAGGGCAGCAGCAAAGAATTACCAGGATGTAGTGGTAATAGTCGATCCTAAAGATTATGACCCAATAATAGACGAACTTAATGAAAAAGGTTACATATCAGCTGAAACCAGATTTAATCTGGCTGTGAAGGTCTTTGAGCATACGGCCCATTATGATTCACTAATAGCTGGATACCTGAGAGATCAATCAGGCCAGGATAAATTCCCAGAACTATTAACCCTGACCTTTGAAAAGATGCAGTCTATGCGTTATGGTGAAAATCCCCATCAGAGGGCGGTCTTTTACAAGGAAATAGGAAGCCGGCCAGGCAGCCTTATTAATGCGGTGCAGCTACATGGTAAGGAGCTCTCCTACAATAATATAAACGATACCAATGGTGCCTTGGAACTCTTGAGGGAATTTGAAGAACCAACGGTAGTGGCGGTTAAACATGCCAATCCCTGTGGTGTGGGCAGCGGTGAAAACATCTTTGAAGCCTACGAAAAGGCCTATAGGGCAGACCCGGTTTCCATTTTCGGTGGTATAGTTGTTGCCAATGGTGAGATAGACGAAAAAACAGCTGAGGCTATCAACAAGATCTTCATCGAAATTGTGGTGGCCCCTTCTTACTCAGCAAGGGCTCTGGAGATTCTAAAGCAGAAGAGGAATATTAGGATATTGGAGTTGAAGGATATACAAGCCGAGATACCTAGGGGCACATACGATATGAAAAAAGTGTATGGGGGATTGCTGGTTCAAGAAGCAAATACCAAGCTACTTCCGGGCATGTCAGATATTAAGGTGGTAACGAAAAAGAGTCCATCATCAAAGGAATTAGAGGATCTTATCTTTGCATGGAAAGTGGTTAAGCATACCAAATCCAATGGAATTGCTATAGCAAAAGACGGCCAATCCTTAGGGATTGGACCAGGGCAGGTGAATAGGATTTGGGCGGTTAATCAAGCAATAGAAAGAAGTGGACCCAGCGTAAAAGGTGCAGTATTGGCATCAGATGCGTTTTTCCCCTTTCCTGATTGCGTAGAGGCAGCGGCAGCAGCCGGTATTACAGCTATTATACAGCCCGGAGGCTCAATCAGGGATCAAGAATCCATAGATGAATGCGACAGGCATGGAATTGCCATGCTCTTTACCGGTATGAGACATTTTAAACACTAGTATATAAATCCCATACAATCAGAATAATAGGCGATTATAAGGATGTGACATGATGAAGGTTTTAGTTGTAGGCGGGGGAGGAAGGGAGCACGCCATTATATGGAAGCTAAGCCAAAGTCCAAGGATTTCGGGTCTGTATTGTGCACCAGGGAATGCTGGAATAGGGAGAATGGCCACTTGTGTAGACATAGAAGCTACGGATATAAAAAGCATGGTACAGTTCTCAAAGGATAATGCTATTGATCTGGTAGTTGTAACTCCGGATGACCCCCTGGCCTTAGGAATGGTGGATGCCATGGAAGAGGCCGATATAAGAGCATTTGGGCCCAAAAAGGACGCTGCACTTATAGAGAGTAGTAAGGTATTTGCCAAGGACCTTATGAAAAAGTATGGTATACCAACTGGTGATTATAGGGTTTTCTCGGACTACAATGAAGCCCTGACCTATTTAAAGGGAGCAAATTATCCACAGGTAATAAAGGCCGATGGCCTGGCCCTTGGGAAAGGGGTTATCATCGCCAACAACTTTGCTGAAGCTGGGATGGCTCTAGAAGAGATAATGGTAGACAAAATTTTTGGTAATGCCGGTAATCGGGTTATAATAGAAGAGTTTCTGGAGGGGCAAGAGGTCTCTCTGTTAGCCTTTAGTGATGGGCGCACTATTGTACCCATGGTTAGCGCCCAGGATCATAAGAGGGTCTTTGACGGAGACAAGGGGCCAAACACCGGGGGAATGGGAGCCTTTTCTCCCAGCAGGGCATATACGCCTAAAATTGCTAAAATAGTTGAGACTGAAATATTAGAACCGACTATAAAGGCTATGAATGAGGAAGGCCGTCCCTTTAAAGGGGTACTCTTTTTAGGCTTGATTCTAACCCAGGACGGTCCAAAACTACTGGAGTATAATGCAAGGTTCGGTGACCCGGAAACCCAGGTAGTTTTACCAAGGCTGAGAACCGATCTTTTAGATATTTTCTTGGCAGTGGTGGATGGAAGGCTTGATGAAATCGACATTGAATGGGAAGACAATGCTGTTGCATGTGTAATATTGGCATCCGGCGGTTATCCTGGTTCCTATAATAAAGGTTATCCTATCCGGGGTTTGGAACAATTAGATGGCTGTCAAGATATTATAATATTTCATGCGGGAACCCGAAGGGAGAAAGATCAGTTTTTGACCGATGGGGGCAGGGTTTTAGGAGTAACGGCAGTAGCGGAGGATTTAGACACAGCAGTTAAAAATGCCTATAAGGGTGTAGATTTAATCAGCTTTGAGGGTATGCACTATCGCAGAGATATAGGTTTAAAGTAGTTTTTTCATGTCAGTATAAGGGGGAACAGCGCGAGAAAAGTTCAGGATGCTGCATAGGTATAGAGAAAATTATCAAAGGTCTCTGGGGTTTCAGAGACCTTTGGCTTGAGTGTATTCTTTTCATTACTTGTCTTTAGGAAAACAGATATATTTAACATAGGTTTATTATCAGAGGCCGAAGCCTTCGATTAGGGTATCCATTGTTAGTTTTTCATAGACCTTATTTATAAAACAATCGATCTTTTGATTGGAGGTGGCTGAAGCCTTGATTGGGATATTATGGCTGTTGATCAATTCAAAAACGGTGGCAGCCACCCGGGGTTGCTGTTCCAGCCCCAACCCTTCCAGAGTTATCTTTATGATATCGGTATCCATCTTTATAATGAGGTTTTTATCTTTGGCGGCTAAGTTTTGACAAAAGGCTTCCGCTTTTTCTAGATCCTTGGCGGATATAGCAAAGGTAATATCGGTCATTCTATCCGCAGGTGAGATTTGGCTAATGAGTTCCAAATAGTTATTTTCGCCCGCAAACTCTTTAAATATATTAGCGATTGTGTTGAGTTTGGCAGGTGCATTTCGGATGGATACTAAAATAATGTCAGCCTGAGTCGTGATGTTGGTAACCGGGCTTCTTTCATCAAGCACATTTTTCATGTTATACAAACCAGGAGCTCTACGGGCCATATATCTAGCCGCCCTAAGGGCACCTACAGCGAAGATCTGCTTAGAATATGCAGTGTGTTCTATCTCGATTACCTCATCCTTTCCTGCGAACATAACCGTATGTTGCCCTACCAGGGTGCCTCCACGGATAGCATGGATACCCATATCCGATGGTGATCTCATATCATTCTTACTATGCCTTCCGTATACATAGTGTTTGGAATTTAGGAAGACCTCGTTAATTGCGTTAGCCAGAGCATAGGCAGTCCCGCTCGGTGCATCGATCTTTTCGTTATGGTGTTTTTCTATGATCTCAATGTCGAAAGAATCTCCAAGAACCTGAGCCGCTTGCTGGATCAGTTGATACATTAGGTTAATTCCTATAGACATATTGGCAGCTTGAAAGATGGGTATCTCCTTGCTATAAGCCTCGATGCTTTGCTGCTCCTTTTCATTAAAACCAGTGGTGGCAATAACTAAAGCACATTTTTTGTTGAGAGCCCATTTTAACAAGGAGGGCAAGGCCTGGGGCAGTGAAAAATCTACAACAACGTCACATTTCACCGGGCACTCATCCAAGGATGAGTAAACCGGAAATGGGTTTTCAAAGGCATCGGGGTACCTATCTATACCGGCAACAATCTTTATATCTGGCTGGCTGGCTGCCATTGCAGCAACCACCTGGCCCATCTTGCCGTTACATCCGTTGATTATTATATTTATCATATGCAAGGACACTCCTATTCACTTATTATTAAAGGTCATTATTACTCCAATATTCTATTAGTTTCTCCGCTATCTGAACCGTGTTGGTAGCGGCTCCTTTTCTAATATTGTCTGCTACAACCCACAAATTAACACCATTATCCAAGCTTTCGTCTCTCCTGATCCTACCTACTAAGACCTGATCCTTGCCGTTTGCATTGATAGGCATGGGGTACACATTGTTTTTAGGATCGTCCACAACTTCGACTCCGGGAGCTTCCGATAGAACATCCTTTAATTCCTCGAGATTAAATTCGCTCTTAAGCTCTATATTTATAGATTCACTGTGTCCATTATATACCGGAACCCTAACAGTTGTAGCGGTGATCTTAAGGCTATCATCTTTAAGGATTTTCTTGGTCTCTTCAATCATCTTCATTTCCTCTTTGGTATACCCATTATCTAAAAAGGAATCGATGTGGGGGATGCAGTTATCAAAGATTGGGTGAGGAAATTTCTTTGGTTCTATTCCATCTATGCCGTTCTTAAGGTCATTGTAGCCTGCTACCCCGGCCCCGGAAACAGCCTGATAAGTGGAATAAACAATTCTCTTAATACCGTAACGATCATGAAGAGGTTTTAGGGCTACCACAGCTTGGATGGTAGAACAGTTTGGATTGGAGATGATGCCCTTGTGGTTTAAAATCTCTTCAGGGTTTACCTCGGGCACAACTAGAGGTATGTCTTTGTTCATCCTCCATGCGCTGCTGTTGTCTATAACCACTATGCCCTTTTCTGCGGCTATGGGGGCATAGGTCTTGCTTATATCGCCGCCTGCCGAAAATAATGCGATATCAATTTCCTTATTATCAAAGCAAGAAGGTGTAAGCTCTTCTACGATATGTTCCTTTCCCATAAACGAGATGGTTTTACCGGCAGAACGGGCTGACGCAAACATAAAATACTTATCAATAGGCAGATTCCGCTCTTCCAATACCTCCAGGAATTTCTGGCCAACCATGCCCGTAACACCTACTATAGCAAGATTGTATTTTTTCATGATTTGCCTCCTCAAAATAAATTTATGCAATTTAATTTAAACGTACACTATTTAAAAAAAACTGACTGTGACACAGTAAACCTAAAAACGAAAGCGGCTGATGTTTCACCAGCCGCTTTCGTTTATTTTGTCAATACTATTTTAACAAAAATTACGAAAGCAGTTAGCTCTCCACCAAACATATGCTCAGTGACAATCCGAGGACTATTAATCCAGGGACCAAGGTATAAAATGCGGTATTTTATACCTTTCGGCATCTTTTCCTTTGGGCTCCTTCACAGAATTCCGCATTCTCAGGTAGCTTACTCATAAAAGATGCGCCTCTAAACTGCAATTGTACTATTTAAAACTCACTTTAGGTTCAAGATACTATCAATTTATGATATCATTCATACAAAAGGATGTCAATTTATTTTTTATACTTCTATAGATATGCCGAGTACCAGTAAAGTTTGAACAATTTTTCCCTGATTTCGGTAAATCCAACTGCATTAATACCGGTAACCTTGTGTTAGTCAATAACTGATGCAATGGTATTAAATTTTTCATATCATTTACATGTCTACGGACATATAGTAAAATGTAATTGAGTTTTTACATAGATACAAGGAGGCATTGGTATGAGAGAATGGGGAAGATTGCTTACAGCTATGGTTACACCCTTTGATAAGGACATGAATGTTGATTATGAAAAAGCTGTTCAGCTAGGGCAAAAGATCATTGAAGAAGGATCCACTGCTTTGGTTGTAGTTGGAACCACTGGAGAATCTCCAACATTAACTGATGAGGAAAAGTATGAGCTATTTAGAATACTTAAAGATAGAATTAATGTACCTATAATTGCCGGAATCGGTACCAATTGTACTCGGGCTACTATTGAAACGGGTAAATTGGCTGTTAAAGCCAAAGCCGATGGGGTATTGGTGGTAGTTCCTTATTACAATAAGCCCAACCAACAGGGACTTTTTGCCCATTTTAAGGCTGTAGCCGAAGCCATTGAGCTTCCCATGATGCCATATAATGTCCCATCCAGGACCGGGGGAAATATGGAAGCAGAAACCTCTATTGCCCTATCCAAGATCCCCAATATAGTAGCAATAAAGGAATCTAGTGGAAATATAGACCAGATAACCAAGATTATCTCAGAGTGTCCTAAGGACTTTTTGGTCTATTCCGGAGATGACGGATTTACCTTGCCTACCTTATCTGCTGGAGGATATGGAGTTGTCAGTGTTGCTGCCCAAGTTGCAGGTTACAAGATAAGAGATATGATTGATGCTTTTGTTGCTGGGAATACAAAAAAAGCTGCCGAACTTCATCGTATGCTTAGTCCCTTATTTAAAGCCTTATTTGTAACCACCAATCCGATACCTGTGAAGGCGGCTCTAAACCTTATGGGAATGGATGTTGGGGGGCTACGCCTGCCTCTTGTGGAAGCAGATGACAGTGTAAAAGAGATTCTCAGGAGAGAATTGGCTAATCTGGGACTTATATAATTATTGACATATTATAAAGGACGATTATTCAATTGGAGCAATAGTAAATAACTACAGGAATAAGTTCCTGACTTATTGTACAAAGTAATATTTTGGGACATATAAACCTTGATGATTTAAAAGAAATATACGAGAAGGTAATGTGTGTTGCCTGAGAAAGGACTGTTTAGATGTTTGGTGGATTCTTTAATCGGATGTATTATGGAAATCCTAATAGGCCCGATTTAAAAAAAGAAGATGTTCAAATGGGACGATTTAAGACATTTTTTGTAGTACTGCAGATTAGATATTGGAAGTTGATACAGTTAAATCTACTTTACTCTATATTTTGGTCCCCAGCATTTTTTGTAACATATGCCCATCTAATGGCTATGTCCCGAATGTTGGAAAATAATGAAATGCTTAGCATGTTACCAGGGTTTTGGTCTTCGTTGATTATACTGTTAATCCCGTGTATGGTTATTGCCGGCCCGGCTACAGCCGGAGTAGTATATGTGATTCGAAATTGGGCTAGGGATGAGCATGCGTGGCTGTGGAGCGATTTTAAGGATGCCTGGAAACAGAATTGGAAGGAAAGCCTGCTCATTATGCTAATCAACGGTTTGGCATTGTTTGTATTCTATATAAATATGAACTTTTATGCGGTACAGGCCCAGAAAGGCTTAATATATATTGTTCTCCGTTATATTGTTATAATGATAGGAATAATATATTGCATGATGAATATGTTTATCTTTCCAATGTTGGTCACCTATAAGCTGAAACTAAGGCAAATATTTAAGAATGCTCTCATATTTACAATGGCTGAACTACCCAGAACCTTTGCGATATTTGTTTTGGCCTTTCTATTATTCGGCATAGTATTTTATTACAGTATACCCTTTATCATACCATTCTTTATCATAGGATTGACCTTTCCTATGTTTATTGCAATTTCTTATGTAAATTGGGTATTTGATAAATACCTTAACAAAGAACCGGATGAGCAGAACGAGATTTCAGCAAAAAATGGGTCTTAAACGACCTTTTTTTGTTATGCTTTTTTGCTGGGATCCTCTTTATGATGGTAAAATTAATGTATAGGGTGTTAAGCTGATGTATGGAGAATTTGCGTATATATATGACAAAATGATGATGGAAGATGTAGATTACATAAGATGGGCTGATTACATAGAGGACATATTCTGTCACTACGATATTATGCCTAAGAATATAGCAGACCTGGCCTGTGGGACAGGCAATATGACCATAATCCTATCCCAGAGAGGATATAATGTAATCGGAATTGATCGCTCTGAGGACATGCTTTCGGTAGCCCAGGAGAAAGCACGCGAGCAGGGGCTAAAAATACCCTTTATATGCCAGGATTTAAGGCAAGTTTCCCTGCATAAGAAAGTGGATGCAGTGCTAATCGTATGCGATGGGATAAATTACATCCTGGATGATTCGGATCTTGATAAAGTTTTTTCCGGTATATATAGTATTCTAAAGCCTAATGGGGTATTATTGTTTGACATAAGCTCCCATTATAAGTTATCCTCTATACTGGGTAATAGTACTATGATTGATAATGATCCGGATATATCCCTTATATGGCAAAATGACTTTGATGACCAATTGGACATATGCACTATGGAACTTACCTTCTTTGTACGAGAAGGCTCGTTATACCGAAGGTTTGATGAGATCCATGTCCAAAAAGCCCACCGGATTTGTGATATTGCTGAAAGACTGGAGCAGAATAAATTTATAGACATAAATTGCTATGAGCATATGGGCTTTAATAGGCCCAAAGATGATAGTGAACGTATCTTGTTTGCATCCAGAAAGCCAAGATAGATGCCAAGAGCCTGAAATATTGATCTCTGTGGGATAGGTTAAGTTATTATAATAATGGCTTAGGCTATCGGTACGAAGATAACCATAAAAATTAGTAAGAATAGGAGACGAGCTATGAAAGACTATATAATCAGGGCTACAGCGGCTCAGGGATATATACGTGCTTTTGCCGCAACCACAACGAATTTAGTGGGGATGGCCCAAAAAACTCACGGCCTATATCCCATCCCTTCAGCCGTTTTAGGAAGGACCTTGACAGCAGCCTTAATGATGGCTATAGATATGAAGAGCGAAAGCCACACCTTATCCATTATTCTAAAGGGGGGAGGCCCCATAGGAAACGTAGCGGTAGTTGCCAAACCCAATGGACGGATTAAGGGCTATGTTGACAATCCTCGTGTGGATTTACCCTTGAACTCCATGGGTAAGCTGGATGTAGGTATGGCTGTAGGAAACAAAGGTAAGCTGACTGTAATAAAAGACCTGGGATTAAAGGAACCCTATGCAGGGCAGGTGGACTTGGTGACCGGAGAGATTGGTGAGGATATCGCATATTATTTAGCTATTTCTGAGCAGAAACCTTCAGCCGTAGCATTGGGAGTGCTGGTAGATCCGGATGCTACTATAAGGGCTGCAGGCGGTTTTATTATTCAGCCCCTTCCGGGTGCACCTGATGAGCTTATTGATACCATTGAAGAGAGAATAGCAATGATTCCATCTGTTTCAGCCATGGTTGATGAAGGCAAAAAACCCGAGGAAGTGCTGGAGGCGGTATTAGGCCCTATGGACTTAAAGGTCAACCACCGAATTTATCCCGTATTTGCCTGTGATTGTAACAGAGAACGATTGGAATCGGTGCTTCTTAGTTTAGGTGAGGAAGAACTGGAAACGATATTGGAAGAAGATGGTAAGGCTGAGCTAGTATGTCACTATTGTAATACAGTCTACAATTTTGATGAAAAAGATATAATTAAACTATTGGAAAATGCCAGGACCTAGGCCAACTTAATATAGAGCCACAAAAAGTTTTATGTTATAATATGCTTATGTAATTCAATTATCGGGAGATGAAGATGGCAAGAGAATTATTTGCAAGATCGCAGAAGAAAGTTATTTCTTTTGACCAGAATGGTGAGTTTTACCACAGAAAAGCTAGAAAGCATATGGATAATAACAATTATCTAAATGCCTTAAACCTTTATAGAAAAGCAGTAGAAAAAGAGCCTCAGAATGTCGAATACCTGTTGGATTTAGCTGAAGTCTTCACTGAAATGGGATGCTATGATCAATCCAGCAGGGTTTTGTTTACCATTCTCCAGAAGGAGAAAGCCAGATTTGATTGCTATTTTGGCCTGGGCTGCAATTTCCTGGGCATGCAGGACTACGATAAAGCTATAGAATGCTTTGAGAAATACTTAGACATTGACCCTTATGGGATTTACTCAGAAGAAGCAAGGGATTTATTGGAAGTTCTGGAAGATTACGAGTACTACTTTGACGAAAACCTTGAGGAATTTGACTCTAGTGGGAGCAATATATACGCCCTGGCTACGGAGGGAAAAGAGCTTTTGGATCGGGGTGAATACAAAGAAGCTATTACGAAACTGGAGAAGGTAGTTAGCTTGGACCCCAATCTTTTGTTCGTAAAGAACAATTTAGCTCTGGCTTACTTCTGTGCCGGTAGACTTAACCAAGCTATAGACCTGAGCCTGGATGTCATCGAGAGGGATCCTCAAAACATCCATGCTAATTGCAATCTATGTCTTTTCATAAATGAAAGGGATGGTGCAGAGGCTAGCGAAAAGTACCTGGATGCTATAATCAATTTTAGGACTCAGGATCCGGAGGAAATTCATAAGATAGCAGTGACCCTATGTGAACTTAAGGAACATGATAGGGCTAATACAGTGTTAAAAAGGTTATTACAATATAAACCATATGATATAAGAATCCTTCACTATGTGGCTGTATCCTGTTTTAATCTCGGCAAATATAGGGAGGCTTATAAATATTGGAGGAAAATTGACCGTATTGATCCGGACAATACCGTAAGCGATTTTTATCTAAGGCTGGTGCAGGATTATTTGGATGGAGATAAGACCGGAGGCGAAATATCCTATCATTTTCAGGTACCCTATGACGAAATCCTCCTTAGGATTAAGAAGTTAAACAGTATTCTCAAGCTCGAAGAGAAGGATCTGTTGATTAGATGGAAACATGATGATAGTTTTAGAACACTATTATACTGGGGATTGGAGCTCAACGACAAGCTAATTAAAAAAGCGATTCTTAATGTGGTGGCTTCCTTTAACGATAGGAAAGCAGAGGAATTTTTACGGGAATTTCTATTGAGGATAACCGAGAGTGAAGAATTAAAGACTGAAGCATTGGGGCTTCTAAAGCAGATGTCGGCTCAAGAACCCTATATGGCTTATGTTGATGAAGGTCTGGTTGAGGTTAAGGTGGATATTCTGGAAGAGGATTCATTTGAAATCCCTTCAGATATGGAGGCTGTAATTCGTACTGCCGTAAATATGATGGAAGGCAGATATGAGGAAGGATATCAGGATGGTGTCAGACAGATATGGACTAAGTTTGTGAAATCCCTATATCCCAATGAATTACCCAGGATTAAGAAGTATGAAGCCTGGGCGGCAGCCGTTGAGCTTTACTATTGCATGGAACAGGGTATATATGTTAAGAATAAGGATGTTTCAGATTATTATGGGATTAGCTATTCTTCCCTCTATAATAATTATAATAGGATTAGGATGATTTTACAGGATAAATAGGGTGTTTAAGGGGGTTATGGGTATGAAATGGATAGGGATAGTAAAGGATCTCAAAGACAATATGGGAATCATTTGCCCACAAAACGCCCAGGAAAACATAACTATTCCAATGGAGTATTTACCTCAGGGCTGCAGAGTAGGCGATGTCCTCCAGTTTAATGTTACCTTTGATCCCTTTGCTACTTTGACATTATTGAACAATTCCCAACCTGGGGATAAATAGGCAGGACCTCGATTAGAATCATGCATCCAATCATGCTCACTTGCATAATTGGATGCTCAGATATTAGGTAGAAACTGTCTGATCATCTTTCGAGAGAAAACAATGTATGAAAAAGTGACCAAAGCCTATGGAAGTTCAATAGTATATTCTGAGGTAAGTAGAGAATGTACCCACGAGATATGATTATACCTACTGGTGTTAGGTTAGCCTTGGATAGGCTGGATAGGGCAGGATATGAGGCTTATATAGTTGGTGGTTGTGTCAGGGATTCCCTATTGGGAAAAACACCCACCGACTGGGATATAGCAACCTCTGCTACCCCTGAAAGGATAAAAGAAGTCTTTAATGGATATCATCGGATATATACCGGTTTTAAGCATGGGACCATCACCGTCATATTAGATGAAATGCCAATTGAGATCACTACTTATAGGGTAGATGGTAAATATTCTGACGGGCGCAGACCCGATGAGGTTCATTATACCGGAGATATTGTAGAGGACCTGGCCCGCAGAGATTTTACTATCAATGCATGTGCCATGACTGATTCAAGATTTATTGATCCCTTCGGCGGAATGGATGATATCAGACATGGCATAATCCGTTGTGTAGGGAATCCAAAAGAGCGCTTTAAAGAAGATTCCCTCAGGATATTGAGAGGGATCCGTTTTGCATCAATGTTGGGCTTTGTAGTTGAAGAGGAAACCAAAAAGGCTATACTGGACTGTAAGGAGCTAATAAGCAACGTATCCATGGAACGTATCACAATGGAATTTTGTAAAATTCTTTTGGGAGATGCGGTACATGATACTCTCTTGGAATTTCAGGCCGTTTTGGCCTTTATTATACCCGAAATTCGAGAAATGATAGAATTTGATCAGCGAAATAAGTACCATATCTACGATGTGTACAGGCACACCCTAAAAAGTGTAGAATCGATTGATAAAGATGTCGTCTTGAGGACAACCATGTTTTTCCACGATATCGCTAAACCTTCATGCTTTTCCCTGGACGATAACTGTGTGGGTCACTTTTATGGACATGCAAAGGCATCTGCTAAAATGACTGAGGGAATCCTCGAAAGAATGAGGTTTCCAAAGAGGGAGATAAGGGATATCATAGAGCTTATCAAGTATCATGACAGACCCATAGGATTGACGGCAAAAAGCGTTAGGAAGCTACTTAGTAAAATAGGAGAAGAGCAATTTAGAAGGCTGCTAAAGGTTAAAAGGGCAGATACTATGGCTAAAAATCCGATATTTTGGGAAGTAAAGCTTAAAGATATCGAAGTGGTTGAAGATATTTTTGATAGTCTAATAGAAAAGGGCGCTTGTATAACCCGTAATCAGCTAGCTATAAATGGGAATGACCTGATAGAACTTGGGATCCCACAAGGAAGGCTATTAGGGTATATACTGGATACTTTGCTAAATATGGTTCTCAATGAAGAATTGGAGAATAAAAAGGACGATCTATTGAAATGGGCTAAAGCCATATGGACTAAATCCAAATTACAATGAATTAACTCAACCTAATCCCTTGAGGTAGTTATAATCTATAATTACCTTCATATGTATAACTTGCTGTTTATAGAAATTTATTTACTAATATGTGGTCAAACTATTTTCAATAGAGGTTATGGAGTTCGGTTCCCGGGTAAAAGTGTTCAATGATCTCCGTGTAGGTTTTTCCCAATAGGGTGAGACCATAGACGCCATATTGGCTCATTCCAACCCCGTGGCCGTAACCACCACCTGTAAAGACCACATCGGAGATATTCCCATTGTTATCGCGGTGAATATCAATGTAGAAGAAGGCGCTGGGTAGTATGGAAAAGTCTTTTACAACACTCCCATCGTGACGTAAGATCTCAATGGGATCCTCATCAGGGACCAAGTTTACAGGCTTTAAGAGCTGTCTTATGTTGAGTTCCTTTATAATCTTATATATTCCGCTGGTAGTAGTTATCTCCAGCTCCATAATATTACCCCCCTGACCCCGGCTTATTACTGCTATATTTTGTAGCATCCCTAGATCCTCAGGTATAGGCTGTTGGCTAAATGAGCCATCCTTACCCCGGGTCAGGATAAATTGGGGCTGTGCCTTCTGCAGGCTAAGTAGGTTTTTATGCAATACTGCTTCAATCTGTTGTCTATTCATGGTTAATGACCAGCGAAAAAATGGTGAAAACTTATCATAACTCGATGACTCCTTTTGATTTATAAAAGCACGAAAATTTTCTTCGTTGTATAGACTAGGAGCATCACCTATAAACTGTGGTCTGGCGACCAGATACGGAACTTCAATGCTGGGGAAGACGCCATCAATACTCCAGGTTTCATGGAAATTTGATGTATACCCACATGATGTTGAAAAAAACCTGGCATCTATTACATTTCCATTAAAGACCGGAATCAGGCCTTTAGTCTCTTCTACTGCCTGTATAGCGATAGGTGTCTCCTCAATGTTGTTATACATCTGGCTGGATACACTATCGTCCGCATGAGCACCCAGACTTGCATATCCGGTGGATTTGAAGCACCGAACAGCGTAGGATCGGGCAGCGATAGCCTGGACTTTAAGACTTTCCAGGCCAAATTTAACAGGCATTTCGCTGGGAACCACTGAATAAAGATATTCCTCCAAATTTACCTCGTTAATGATTACCAATCCCTCTTGATTACTGGAAATTTCCACTTTGCCCCTATAGGCTGTACCATTGGAACTCCTGGATTGGGCCCTTTTTATGCTATTTACCGTTATATGTCCTCCATTTTTAGGCAGGATGTACCAGCGATTGTGGGACGATCCCAGTAGATTATTGCCTTGGAATACCGAGGAACCTAACTCCTTATTGTATCTAAAGATCAGCTTATCACCGGCCTCTATGCTATATTCAAGGCCATCCACCAAGTTCTTTATAAAGGCACCCTGGTTGGAGGATATGCTGATTTCCTGATGATATAGACTTTGAAATTCGCTATCGTTAAGGGCAATCCGTATAATATCATTGGGCATTTTAGATGGGTCTATATATGCCACGAGATCCTTGTTCTTATAAGAAGGGGAGTGGTAGAGGGTTACATCGGCAATTCCTATGGGCAGAACTTCCTTATTTAGGAATGTTGGAGTGCCGTTTGCCACTTGATATATTGAAAGGGATGATTCAACGGGTATATATCCAAGGACAGCGTCTTCAATAAAATCCTTGGAAGAGGACATTATTCTATAAAGGTGCATAGGGATTAACTCTTGATATTGTACAATATAGTCCTCAACCAAAATAAGGGATATGGGTGTACCTAAATTAATAGTATCTCCTGAGGATGGAAGCATACAGTAGAGGGCGGTTCCATCTACATCTATCTTATACTCTATTGCCTTGTTTCCATTATCTTTAACCCATATCGGTACTGCAGCCCCTATTTGGATTACTCGGGGGAATTGTGAGACAAACCATTTGTTATTCACTTTTGTCATTATAAATCCGACATCAAAGGCCCCGTATTCTGAAATTAGGGAGACATTTATTTTGACATCATTGTTGTCCCATCTTTGTGAACCCAGGATCCTATGATCAACAATTATATTCTGATCGGCTAACTCCCTGATGAAGGGATCCTCATTGAGTTCTGGCAGGATGTAATCATCCAAGGAGATATTTCGGGTGTCGTTTATACGTGTCAATAGCTCATCAAGTGACCTGGAAGCAGGATTTTTTATTATAAAAAAATATGCAAGTATACCCCCAAGGACAAGGATAGCCACATATAGGGATACTCGTCTTACGAATTTCATTATACTACCCCCGATTAGGATTGTAGACAGATAATGTAAGGCCGGTAAGTGATAGTCCTATATTTATTATATCACGGTTTTACCCTACAAAGTACTGAAGTCAGAAATCATATTATTGATAATTTCAAGTTATTCCCCATGAAACAAAAAAAGTATGGAGAAATGAAGGGGTTCATGATAGAATATATACTATCTACAGACAGACACATAAATATTAAAATAAACGAAGGAAGCTATCCATAAAATCAACCTGACATTATATTATGAAGATGGGATATGGTGTATGGTTGATTGTATGAAAGGGTGGGGAAGTTGAGAAAAACACTTTTACTAGCACTGGCATTGATCCTGTCTATAATGAACTTTAGTTCATTGACTTGCCTGGCGGAGGGGGAGGAAGCAGACCCTTGGGTTGTAGAATCTTATGCAGCCTTTGCAGATATTAGACCAGATGGTTCTATGAAAATAGAAGAATATATTGCTTATAGATTTACTGAGGACTTCCCCGGAACCTTAAAAAGGAGGATGGATACTTTTGCTGCATCCAGGTTGGATGAATTGAGCATATACAGTGTTGAAGAACTTGATATGGAGGACATCCGAAATTCCAGGAAGGAAGCGATTCAACAGGAAGATTATAATGTAAACTATGATATAGATTATGGCCTGGTAAATGGAATAGATATAACTCTTGGAGAGGAAGATAAAAGTAGAATCCTGGTTTTTGAATATACATTACATGATTTAGTAGGGATATATAAGGATATGGCCCTATTGGATTGGACATTTATGAATGATGTAGACAGCCAGGAGATTGAGGATATATTCATAAGTATCAACATTCCCAAAGGTGGGAGTCTGGATACCATACATTCCACATTGTTAGGTCCACTATATAGTCAAGAGCTTAAAGATGCCAATACTATATCCTACGAGGCTAGATTAATGGATCAGGGCCGAAGTTTAAGTATTACTATGCTTATGCCTACCTCAATCATACCAGATGGCCGAAAGACTATAGACAATGAGATAACTCAAAAGGTTTTATCCAGCATGGAAGAATATGAGAAGGAGATAGAGGCGGCAAGAAAAGACTATGAGACAAGGCATCTTACCATAGATCTTCTCACTTTCATCACTATTGGGGTAATAGTTGTAGTAGGAATCTACCTTTACTTCAGATATGATAAGGATCCAAAACTGGCTACCAAACCGTCACACATCAATGAGTTGCCGGCGGATTACTATACCCCTGCCGAACTGGGTGTTTTTATGAATAAGGGTAAGGTTAGGCCCGATTATATAGTAGCTACCTTGATGGATTTAATAAATAGGGGATACCTAAACATAGAACCATCGGAGGATGACAAATATATCCTGTCGAAAAATCCAGATGCAAACGGCCACCAGCTCAAGGCCCATGAAGAATATCTCTTGGCTTGGATTTTTGATGATTTTGGTGAGGACTCTACCGAAGTATCCGTTACACAGATTGAAAAATGGTTTAGCGATCGTGCCTATAGAGAGAGATACAATTACAAGTATAAAACCTGGTCAGATCTAGTAGTGAAGCAGGCATCAAAATGGAAATTTTTCGAAAACGTGGGTGTAGCAAAACTCTACGGACTTCTACTCGGAATTCTAACCGCCATCCCAGGTATTATTCTATACACTCTAGAGGCCAGGATAAATGGGGTAGTTATTATAGGACTTTCCATGATTCTTATGATATACTCCCAGCTAATCCAAAAACGTACGGAGTTCGGTGCCATAAACAGAACTCAATGGCTTGCCTTCAAGAAATATGTTAAGGAGGCTTCAGTTGTCCAGCTTCCAAGACCAGAGTTGGATCAATGGGAAAGGTTCTTGGCATATGCCATACCTATTAAAATGGTCGATGTAATGATTGAACAGTTTCAATTGATCTATGATGCCAATACATTAAAAGATAAACGCTTATCGCTACTACACGGCGATAATATAGATAGGACCTTATATTGGATAAATTCTCTGAGTACCGGTGACGGATTAAGGGAAAGATTGTTGGGACCATTCAGGTTTTCCGGATTTAAAGCTTTGAAGATGACAAAAAAGGGATGAGGGTGTAAACACCTCATCCCTTTTTCCACTTTAGCGCTGCCATTTTAAGAACTTCTTTTCCAACCACGCTACAAACTGATACATAAGGGCTGCTGCTATGGATAGTATAAACACACTGGTCATTACCAAATCTAACTTAAATACCTGACCACCGTATACGATTAGGTGGCCCAACCCTGCTTTGGAAACCAGAAATTCTCCAACTATAACGCCTACCCAGGACATGCCTACATTTATCTTTACTGCAGAAATTATGGTTGGTATGCTGGCTGGTAGGACAACCTTCTTTAGGATCTGGGTCTTGTTAGCACCAAAGGTTTGAAGCAATTTAATCTTGTCGGGGTTAACCTCCATAAAGCCATTTAAGACGGTTATTATGGTAACAATTAAGGAAACCAGTAGTGCCATGGTTATAATGGCAAAGGGTCCTGCACCTATCCATACTATGATTATAGGTCCTAATGCGACCTTTGGTAGGCTATTTAAAACCACCAGATAGGGGTCCGCTACCTTAGCAGCAAATTCAGACCACCATAATATAATAGCAACCACGGTGCCCAGCATGGTACCCAATACAAATCCTATTATAGTTTCATAGATAGTTATAGAGACATGCATAAGTAGTACACCCTCCTGATACAAGCTTTTTATAGTGCTAATTATCCTGGAAGGTTGACTGGTGATAAAGGCATCAATTAAATTCAATCTGGCTGCTAACTCCCACAAGGCAATAAAGGCTAATAGGATGGCTATCTGACTGAATCGGACCATGAGCCTGTTTCTCTTGATCTTGGATATATACTTTGCATGCTCCTTTGATATAGGGTTGTTTGAATTTCTGTTATACATGTACATCCAACTCCTTCCAAATGGCGTTAAAATACTGCCGGAATTCGGGAGCCTGGCGTCGACTTATGGGGTTATTATCCTCAGATGTAAGTTGAATCTCGTGAATATTTTTTATCGTAGCAGGACGTTCGCTAAGTACTATGACCCTGTCGGCCATACTGATGGCTTCGGAGATGTCATGGGTAACCAGCAAGGCAGTTTTGCCCTCTTTACGGATGATGGTACTTACCTCATCCGACATGACCAACCTGGTCTGGTAATCCAAGGCGGAGAAGGGTTCGTCCAGTAGAAGTATTTTTGGATCGATGGCCAGGGTTCGTATTAGGGCTGCCCTTTGACGCATACCTCCTGATAGCTGATCGGGGTAATGCTTCTTAAATTCCCCCAGCCCGTAGGTCTCCAGGAGTCTCTCAACCTTTCTTTTTGAATCCTCATTGACCTTACCGCGGATCTCCAGACCAAGTAACGCGTTTTGCATTATATTCCGCCATTCAAACAGGTGATCCTGCTGTAGCATATAGCCGACACTGGTAGAGGGACCCTGGACCTTTTTTCCGTAAACCAATACCTGGCCCGTTGTGGGTTTTATCAATCCGGCAATGAGGGATAGTATTGTGGTTTTACCACACCCACTAGGACCTACTATACCAATGAATTCACCTTCGTTAACCTTAAAGGATATGTTGTTAATGGCAGGGGTTTCTCCTTCCAGGCTATGATATTTCATAGAGACATTTTCTAGATTCACCACTACTTTGTTATTCATTAGTCAAGTCCTCCTATATACAGCGATGTAAACGATGGTATAGGGCTTTTTACCGGCCCCATATATTTTTATAATTCATTATATTCCCAACTGTATTTTTTGTTAAAGCAAATGGCCCGCGATGGGGCCACTAGGTTATGATCTATACTATTTTTTGATTGCTTCGTTATTTTGTAACTTTTTCTGCGAACTCGTTGGTTACTAGCTTATCATAAGGAGCCCTTTCATCCAGTTCGCCGGCCATCTCCATGATATCTTGGAGATGATTAAAATCATCTTCCTTTAAAGCCGGAGCAGCAGGCCACGAATCCTGTTCCTTGTATCTTCTTGCCACTTTGGTAAGCAATTCTAGATCGCTATCCGGGAAGGCTGGTTTAATGGCCTCGGCAATCTCCTCCGGAGAATGTTCCTTAACAAATTGTTGTCCTTTATAAATAGCATTGGTGAATCGTTGTATAAGATCCTTGTTTTCTTCAATAAAGCTTTTCTTTGCACAATAGGCTGTAAATGGTATATTTCCTGCTGCTACACCAACGGAAGCAAGAACATGACCAACGCCCTCATCTTCTAAGGTAGATGCTACAGGCTCAAACAATGTTACATAGTCCCCCGTGCCTCCTTTGAAGGCACCTCCCATCAAAGCAAATTGTATATTGGTTAAAACCTCTACATCCACTCCCGGCGTCAGACCGTGCTTTTTAAGCACATATTCAAGGCTCATTTCGGGCACACCACCCTTGCGGCCGCCGATGATAGTTTTCCCCTTTAGGTTTTCCCACTTAAAATCAGGCTCTTCTTCACGTCCCATAAGGAAGGATCCGTCTGTCTGGGTCAATTGGGCAAAGATAAGCGCATGGTCTTCTTTCCCCTCGTTGTATACGTAGATGGCTGCCTCGGGACCCATAAAACCGATGTCTACCTGGCCTGCCAGCACAGCGGTCATAACCTTATCTGCTCCTTCACCTGTGGTTAACTCGATCTCTATGCCTTCTTCTTCAAAGAATCCCTTATGTATGGCTACATATTGGGGGGCATAGAAAACCGAATGGGTTACTTCCATTAAACGTACCTTCTGGCCCTTTTGCTGTTTGCATCCCGGCACCATAAAGGCGACAAGAAGTAAGAGGGCTAATATTAGAAAGGTAAACTTCACAGATTTCAATTGAATCACACCTCCAGAGTTTAATCATATTTTGATACTTCATCATATTCAATAAATCAAAAAAGGTGATGGTAGCGCTGTTATTTAAACAGATTCGATTGCAGGTAGTTCCAAAGTGTTGTAGAATTGTTCTTAATGTATTTTATCTACCAATAACCTTGGAAAGGAAAATATAAGGCCATGGGAATAGGAACATTAGCTAATACCGGTGCCATTATACTGGGCGGGTTGTTAGGGTTATTACTTAAGAATGCTTTGCCCGAAAGGGTTCAAAATACTCTTATAAAGGCTATAGGCCTATGTGTATTGTTCATAGGGATAGGCGGAGCGATGGAAGAGATGCTATCCTATGAGGGCGGAAAATTAGTAAGTCGCGGCAGTATGATGATCATATTCAGTTTTGTTATAGGTACTGTAGTGGGTGAGGGAATAGATTTGGAAAGAAGAATAGAGCAATTTGGGGCCTGGTTAAAGGCTAAGACGAGGAATGAAAGGGATACAAGATTTATGGAAGGCTTTGTATCCACATCATTGATAGTATGTGTCGGAGCAATGGCAGTTGTAGGTGCCATACAGGATGGGCTTTCAGGTGATTATTCCTTGCTTATGGCAAAATCGATTCTGGATTTTATAATCGTTATGATTATGGCAGCTTCCATAGGTAAGGGATGTATCTTTGCGGCTATTCCGGTGGCGCTATTTCAAGGTACCATAACGATTTTAGCAAGGTTTATTCAGCCCTTAATAACGGAACGGGCTATGTCCAACCTTTCCCTGACAGCATCAATGCTTATTTTTTGTGTAGGCGTAAATCTGATCTGGGATAAAAAAATAAAGGTAGCAAATATGCTACCCGCGATTCTTTTTGCACTAATATTCAGGTGATGAGATTAAGCTTGTAAAAGATTCCTTCTCGTCCATATTTATTATTAGGCCTTATTAAACTCATGAACGGCATCTATCATGGCAACTATATTTTCCACCGGTGTATTAGCCTGTACATTATGTATTGAACCGAAGACAAATCCCCCGTCCTTGGAAAAAACTTCACACCTCTTTAGGACCTGTTCACGAACTTCCTCAGGAGAGCCAAAGGGAAGCGTCCATTGGGTGTCTACTCCTCCTCCCCAGAAAACTATATCCTTACCGTATTCTTTCTTTAAATGCTCCGGTTCCATACCTTCTGCAGAGCATTGAACCGGGTTGATTATATCGAAGCCGGATTCAATAAAAAGGCTTAGGAAAGGCTCAATAGCTCCGCAACAATGTTTAAATGTCTTCCAATTTGTATTATCGTGTATCCAGTTATTTACCCTTTTATAATAGGGCATATAGAGTTCTCTAAAAGTATCGGCGGAGCAGAATGTGCTTGTCTGAGTACCAAAGTCCGTTCCGCAGATATATACTATATCAACCAAGTCACCGATATGCTCGTTGAGGACCCTTAAATTTTCAATGGCTATATCTATTTGCCTATCGAACACCTTATGTATATAGTCCTTTCTGATAACAGTGGAGACATACCACTCTTCGATATCCCTAATGCCTTTTGGATGTTTCATAAAGGGAGCAGGTACAAGGGCTATATCGCCAAGGGCTGTTCCCCCAAAGTTGGCCAATACACCCTTACCGGTTTTGGCGGCCTTTATCGCTTCGGAGATAAGATATGAGACATCCTCTTCGCTCAAGAGCTTAAACTCCTCCAGGTTATCATTTGGGTCCAACTCATCTTCACGAATCTCTTGTTGACGTATAATGGCATCAAAGTAATACCCACCCTTGGGCATTACGCCGCTGGGCGGTGCATTTAGATCACCCTCAGGATATATATAGGTATTGCCGGTATCGTCCACAGTTATATTAAAATCCCCGGGAACCAAAACCTCCAGTCCATTGTGTAGTCGCCACTCTTTCCAATTATCGTTTGGGAAACCAAACATGTTGTTTTTCTGCCCCACAGGGACGGTATCAATGCCAATGATTTGCTGTAAATCATCCTCTATTAAACCCAGCATCTGGTAAGGTTCGTTTATCTTAACGGGTCTCTTTTCCAATCCATAATAGTCCCTTAACGCGGCTACACAGGTGACATGCATACCTGATACGGCAGAACCGCCAAAATCGATGGGGATTCTGTCAGGAAGCCTATGATTAATTGCATCCAATATTCTTTTTCTCGATCCCATTTCTACACCCCCAGCATTATATAATCCCAAATAAGGACACATTAATGTTAAATTTTGAGATAGTTTAATTATAAAGTAACCGCAAATAGGTGTCAAACCAGCGGAAGCTTTACATTGCACAGTTTTCCTACAATTTATCACTTGTAAAACAATCGTGAATTATGTATAGTATCATTAGAAAACAGCCTATAAAATAACTACATATCAAGAAGATCCGGAGCCTTTATAAGCCGGGCTTATTTCAGTAAAGGGGATGTATAAATCGTGACAGAAATGAGAGAGTATTTATCTTACTTTATGGAAAATATAAATTTTCCTGGAGAAGCTGTAGAGACCTTTTTAGATGTCCATGATAGTCTGGTATCGGATACAGTCCATAAAAAAGAGATGGATTCCATTATAACAAAATATTATTGTGATGAAGGAAAAAGAATAAATGAGGTTTTGGAGGATCTAACCCGCCTGGCTCAGAAGATGGATATAAACCCATACACAATGCATTTAATGTTTTATCTGTACTGTTCAAAAATATTAAAGAATAAATACAAGACCTCCGATGTCTCTATGGATGTGTTTTGGAATTCTATGCTTGATTTGAGCTATAAGCTTTGGGAATGTCGTAATATACACGGCGTTTGGGGTACTTTTGTTGCTAATTGGCTTTCTGACTACTTTGTAATGGAGAGATTTGGCCTTGGTAGAATGCAGTACGAAGCTATACCCTTTCCTTATGACAGATATACAAAGAACGGATATACTGTAAAAAAGGGCGACAGAGTTTATAACATGCATATTCCTTCATCAGGTCCCTTGACCCGTGAAAAGCGGATAGATTCGTACAAAAGGGCCTATGATTTTTTCAAGCATGAATTAAACGGGGGACCCATTGTGATGGTGTGTCATTCATGGCTTCTTTATCCTGATAATGAGAAGTTTTATCCAAAAGGTTCAAACATAATAGATTTTATGCACGATTTTGAAATAATTCATTCAGTTGATGAGGACAAGTTTTCTGAAGCATGGAGAGTTTTTGGCAGACACCATGACAAGGATATGGAAGAATGGCCAACCGATACATCTCTGCAAAGGGCATATATTGATTGGCTTAAAGCAGGCAACAAAACCGGAGCTGGATTCGGAGTTCTAATATTTGATGGACAGAAAATTCTTTAGAAACTTGCTGTTAACCTGATATGTATGGTTATACCACATTACACCAATCATTTTATGATATAACATTTTTAGGAGGATATCTAGATTGAATTATCTATTGGTTTTAGCATGCATATTTATCTTTGTATTTCAAACCATTAGCTTTAAAGAGTTTAACAGAAGTCATATGAAGAACATCGCCAGCTATTTCTTATTTAACTTTATCTATTTTTGTATGGTGGTGTTTATAGTCCTAATATTGGGTGGGTTTAAGGAGTTAAAACCGTATACCCTGTGGCTTGGTATGTCATTTGGTGCTCTCTTTGTTGGGACCATTCTCTGTTATATGAAGGCTATGGAGACCGGGCCCCTATCCTATTCAGCCTTATTCTTTTCCTTTGGCTTGGTGATACCCATCCTGTACGGCCTGTTCTTTTGGAATGAGACCATTAGTACCCTTCAATTGGTAGGTCTTTTATTGCTCCTAATAACCTTTTATATAGGAAACGAATCTACGGGGGGAGATGGGGAGAAAAAATGGGGTGGGAAATGGTTGGCCTTTTGTATTTTATCCTTTCTTGGCAATGGTGCTCTTATGGTAATAAGTAAAGGGCATCAGATCATCATGCAGGGGCAAGGGTTAATAGAATTTCTAATAATCAGTTTTGGGACAGCTGCTTTTATCTCCCTGCTTCTGTTTTTGTGGAATTACCTCAGACATAAGCAAGAAGTTAAGCATTTTAAAAGCTGGTCATTGGCATGGGTGATTATAGTCGCTGGGGTAAGCACAGCCATAGGCAACTGGTTAGCCCTGATTCTAACAACAAGGATTCCCAGCGTAGTACAATATCCCTCCATTAATGGTGGGACGGTTTTCTTGTCTACCATTGCCTCCAGCGTTATCTTCAAAGAAAAATTGAGCAAAAAAGCTGCAATAGGGTTGGCCGTAGGCCTTATAGCTCTTATACTGTTGAGCCTATGACCTATATATTGAACATCGATCAAAAGTGGATAGGTAATGATATCTGTAGGATAATAATTGTAGCTTTGTATCCACTCAAATAAGTGCAAATATATGTCGGACAGGCAGAACTATAAATAATTGCTGAGTTACCATTAGTAAATAGGGATTGCTATCCCAAATATTCGGGATAATCCTGAAAATCCGATCTGATTGCCTTTTGCAGAATCGTAAAATGAATCTTAACATCGCCCATATCAAGATCACAAGGATACTTGGCATAGCATTCTATGCATTGGATATAGTCACTGGTATTCACAAGCTCCCTATTATCAAAAAGAAATGTTAACGCCTCTTCGTTCTTGCTCCATCCTTCCGTAAGGGGGGTATTGACCTTGTAGGTGTATAGATATGTTGCCTCTCTTTTTATCTCGAAACGGATACCGTTACACTTTGGGCATATCAACGGTTGGTCAATATTCAAGGTCTTTATCTCCCTTCACTTTAACTCATCTGTAGTTGGGGATCATTTCGTTTCATCGACACAACCGGTATTTTCTCCTAATAATTGATTCCTTATACGTAAACCTTAATGTTAAATAGCTCTTTTAAAGCATATTTTAGAACAGGATTTAATGCTAAAGGGATGGAAAATTCACATACTTCATCAAAAATGGATACTTGGTATAATCAGTGAAATGTGGTATATTCAAGGTAATAGCTAATTAATATATCGCCCTTTCGTATATTGTAGGTATAGTTTTATTAATGAATACATTGCGTCGTTTACCAAGCTAATCTGATTTGTAGTTTATGTAAAGCAATAAGCTAAATGGTAGATACCTTGATAATCTTCTAGATAAAGTGTATGCATATGGCTAGGATTATTCAGTGAGGAGCCGTGCAAATAAGAGTGGGTTTGTGATATGGATATAAACAGGATTGTTTCTAGGTTACAAACGTTTTTCGATACGGATAATATCACTATTCCAGATCCAAAGATTGAAAACAGGATGGACAACATCGTGCAAAAAACCACATCTTCGGATACAATTACTGGTTCAAAAGATTACTCAATAGCAAACTTATTGAGGGCATTAGGCATAAAAAACACCCCGGAGAACCAGGCCCTGATTCTCCTAATACCCTTGTATGGTCTTCCCTATAATGAAGAGAGTATTAAATTTATTCTGGGAAAGGGACATAGAGCTTCTCTGCTTTATGAACATCTTATAGATCAAATTATAAAACATGGAAATTCAGAGGGGGCAAAGGAGCTGGTGGATTGTTTCCCAGATATCGCCGGTCTTCCTGATTTTCTTAATAACCTTCGCTCCAATATGAGCAAAATCTGGGATAATATCATAAGACAATCGGATCTATTGATAAAGGACAGTGATAATAAGAATCCAAAGGCATTTCTCAGTGAGTTGTACAGCAGTGTTCTTCTTCAACTGGATAATAACCTTCCCTTTTTCAATCTACAAGTACCCATTAAGATCGGGGACAGAATCTTTTCCTGGGAAGTCTGGTGCAGTAAGGAAAGAGACATTGCCTATTTGGAATTCGCACTTCCTAACCTAAATAAGGTTGGCTGTTTGCTGGAGGACTGGAAGGGTCCCTTAAAGGTTACCATCTATAGCGAGAAAAAATTTCATAATATCATACAAGGAGCTTTTCCCCGCCTTAAGAGCATATTGAAGGAAGTGGGGTATAAGTGCAAATCTTTGGAAATTCTTGATATAATGCAATCAAGTGGGTTGCTGAGTTTTCTATCACATTTCAAGGAACAATATAACATAGTTGATTTAAGTGTATGACAGGGGGAATAATCTTGGAGCAAAAAGATTTGAAAAAAGCCGTGGCTTTGAGTTATGACGGTAATGACCAGGCCCCTGTGGTAGTAGCAAAGGGAAAAGGGTATATAGCCAAAAAGCTTATAGAAAAAGCTATGGATGCAGGAATTCCGCTGATAAAATCTCCAGAACAGGCTGAGGCTCTATCTCAAGTTGATATAGGTGAATTTATCCCTCCTGAGCTTTATCAGGCTGTAGCAGAAATATACGCTTTCTTAGTTGGGATCGATGGGGATTTGGATAAATATTAGCATGTCTATATTGATGGCAGCTTCATGAAATCAATTTCAGGTGCGCACCCTAAATCGGGACCTCTTATGGGTGTAAAGTAGTAAAGTTTAGAAAGGAGTGAAATAATGTCTGACCATAAGAAGAGTTTAGAAAACGTCAATAAAAATATGATGGAATTGGCCAAGGCTTTGCCTGATGAGATGAAAGGTTTTATGAATCTGCACGATGCTGCCTTAGAAAAAGGTGCTCTAGATCCCAAAACCAAGGAGCTTATAGCTTTAGGTATTTCCATCTGCATCAGATGTGAACCTTGCATCATCAGCCACGTTGACAGCTTAATTAAGTTGGGTGTAACAAAAGAAGAAATTCAGGAAACCGTAGCCGTAGCTATGTTCATGGGCGGTGGCCCATCAGTAGCTTATGGCGGCAAGGCATTGGAGGTATTTGATCAATTAAGCTAAGCATGGGTATTAATTGTTCAATAGGGTTAATTAGGGGGGTAATATAACGATTGGCTATGAAAATGGTGCGCACCTTAATATCGTATTGGATGATCATGGGCATAATAATATTTCAATAAAATGGTTGCTTTTCACAAAGGCGGGATATATAATATACCTATGTTTGAACTTGGGTCTGTGGTTGAAAATCGATGCCAGTCGCAGGCGAAACGATCCACGTAAACCGGTCAAAGACTGGTGAGCATGGTGCGGCTTAGATGTAAGTCTGACCTATGCCAAAACAGGTTATATGTCCTGTATTGACATAGAGAGGGGTAGTAGTAGGAGGCAATAACCTTGAGCGAACCCTCCAGTCAGCGAGTGTGGGGGCAAAGACCAGGTCAGCTAGGTTTAAACTAGGAAATTCACTTATAGCGAGGAGAATATGTCCATGTATCAAGACAAAACCTTAGTGTGCAAAGACTGCGGACAAGAATTTGCTTTTACCGCAGGGGAACAGGAATTTTATGCAGAAAAGGGCTTTCAAAATGAGCCGGCCCGCTGCAAGGACTGCCGTGATGTGAGAAAGGCTAACAGGAGACATAATAACGGCAGAAGGGAAATGCATGACGCTGTATGTGCAGATTGCGGTGCCGAAACTCAGGTCCCCTTCGTTCCCAGAAATGATAGACCAATTTATTGCAGCGACTGTTATCAGAACCACAGGTAAGTCTCTATAGGCTGAGTAAGTTCTTCATACCTATTGGATAATTGAATTGGTCAATGAAACCCCGAAGTAAGCTTCGGGGTTTTTTATTGATATACGTTTGTCGAGTATTGTCTAAAAATGTGCCTTATTTTTTGAGTCTCGGAATAATAAACAGGGTTATCCACATAAAAAAAGGGCTATAACATGAGTTATTCACAGGGTTATCCACAATACCCACAAGTAAAACATCCACATATCCACAGGTGTAGATAAATGGGGTGGGAAAACGTGGAAGATAATGTAATAATTTGCGGAACATTTTTCCATATCCTTATAAACATATAGTTGCATGCATAAATATTTATAGAATTGTATAATATAGCGAGAAAACGAGAGTTATATGTAGTTAACCAGATGAAATTGAGTAAGATGCTTATAAATATACATTGATTACATTCAGATCTCTGTTATAATTGTAGCTATAGTAATTTATATGGAGGAGTAATAAAGATGATGAATATTAAAAAGGCCCTATTGGTTTTACTTATCTTGATCTTTACCATTTCGGTTATTGGTTGTTCAACAGGGGGCAAGGATGGTGATACATCTAAAGGAAATGAAGTTCCCAGTGTAGATAACAACGAACAAGATAATAACGATGATGGAGATCCCGATGATGGAAACAGCTCAGGTGAAGGTAACATAATAGACAAGATCAAGGCAAATAACAAGATTATCTGGGGTACCAATGCTGCTTTTGCCCCCTTTGAAATGCGCGAAGGAAACGAAGTAATCGGCATAGACGCGGAGATAGCTCAAAAGATAGCCGATAAATTGGGTGTAGAATTGGTAGTAGAGGATATGGAGTTTGATTCCTTGATAGCCGCCCTTCAGTCCGGTAAAATTGATTTTATTGCTGCCGGCTTTACCATTAAGCCTGATAGACAGGAAAAGGTATTATTTACCGATACTTATTTCAAAGCTGTTCAGGCAGTCTTGGTTCAGGACGGTAATCCGGATATAAAATCATATAAGGATTTGGAAGGCAAGAAGATTGGTGTACAGATTGATACTACTGGTTTCTACGAGGCGGAAGAGATTGAGGGCGCTGAAGTAATTCAATATAATAATGGAATAGAGGCAGTTTTGGATTTAAGCAACGGTAATATCGACGCGGTGATTATTGATAATCTTCCAGCACAAATACTGGTTGAAAGCAATCCGGATCTGGTGATATTGGAATTTGAGGATAAGCCCTTTGAGGATGAGGAATATGCCATGGCAGTCCGTAAAGAGGATACCGAACTACAAAAAGTCATCAACGAAGTATTAAAAGAACTTAAGGATAGCGGAGAAATCGAAGCTCTAGTTAACAAGTATTCAATAGGTGAACAATAAGAAAAAATACATTAAGGATTCGCAAAAGTCGGTATTGGTATCACCCAGTACCGACTTTTAATTTGTTTATCGATTAAGGTGGTCAGAAATAATACAGATGATGTATTAAACACTTAAATAATTTTACTAATATCGGCTATTGCATATTTATACATTCTATTGTAGAATTGGATTACAAAGTTCAAACTTTATACAATAACTACAATGTGTACTATTAACAAGAAAACGGCTAATTTACAAATTAATTACTGGCTAACGTACAGAATATAAAAGGAGTTAAAGTAAATGGACTCTGTTATTAAGTCTTTATCCGATGCAATATATTATAATTTAATAAGGGAACAGCGCTATATGCAGTTTATACAGGGGCTGGGAATATCCCTTCAATTGACCCTGTATGCAGCTATCTTAGGCACCGTAATTGGCCTATTCCTAGCTTTGGCCAAGCTGGGCAGGATTAAATGGTTGGAAGGCCTGGCAACCCTTTACGTGGACGTAATAAGGGGCACCCCTGCAGTGGTACAGTTGGTGCTCATCTATTATGCCATATTGGGGAGCAGCAATCTCCCAAAGATAGTGGTGGCCTCAGTTGCTTTCGGAATCAACAGCGGGGCATATGTTTGTGAACTCATAAGGGCAGGGATTTTGGCGGTGGATAGGGGGCAGATGGAAGCTGCCAGATCCTTGGGTTTTTCCTATTCTCACTCAATGATATACATTATTATACCCCAGGCAATTAAAAATATATTGCCAGCCCTGGCCAATGAGTTTATTGTACTACTAAAAGAGACTGCTATTGCAGGTTATATCGCCTTGGATGACTTGACCCGGGCGGGTAACATTGTTAGAGGCAGAACCTTTGATGCCTATACGCCTTTTATCGTGGTTGCACTGATTTATCTATATATAACTACCATGTTGACCTGGTTGCTGAACAAGCTGGAGGGGAGGTTGCGAGAAAGTGATTGAGGTAGTCGATTTGCATAAATACTTTGGAAAGCTACAAGTACTAAAAGGAGTTAATACAAATATAAAAAAACAGGAGGTAGTTTGCGTAATTGGCGCAAGTGGTTCCGGGAAGAGTACTTTTTTACGCTGCCTGAACCTCCTGGAAGAACCAACATCCGGAGAGATTATCATAGATGGGATACCCCTGGTTGAACAAAGAAAGGATATAAATCGCCTTCGTCAAAAGGTAGGTATGGTTTTTCAGCAGTTTAATTTGTTTCCTCACATGACCGTTATGGAGAATATAACCCTTGCTCCCATGAAGCTTAAGGGTATGTCAAAAACTGAGGCCTACGAAACGGCTAGGGACCTTCTCAACAAGGTGGGTCTTCCTGATAAGGATAATGAATATCCAAACAGACTATCCGGTGGACAAAAACAAAGGGTAGCGATTGCTAGAGCCCTCGCTATGGACCCGGAGGTAATGCTTTTTGATGAGCCAACCTCTGCCCTGGATCCAGAGATGGTAGGTGAGGTATTGAACGTTATGAAGCAGTTAGCCAATGAAGGAATGACTATGGTAGTAGTTACCCATGAGATGGGATTTGCTAAAGAAGTGGGAGACAGGATAATGTTCATGGACGAGGGGATCATCTACGAAGAGGGTACGCCGCAGGAACTATTCAACAACCCGCGAAGGGAAAGAACCAAGGAATTTTTGGGAAAGGTTTTATAGGGGGGCAGGTTACATGAGGGATGCTATTATTGTATTTACCGGAATTGGAGTATTAATACTACTGCCCTTGGTTTTTTGGGGGATTAGATCTTTACTGGAGTCCAGGAAAGAAAAGGATTCCAGGTATCTTTTGCTTCGGTTGTCCGGGACAATCCTGGTTTGTGCTTTAGTGATTATACTATTGGTTTATATCTATAACTTTACACTTGGTTATCAGCTGCCATTGGTAGCTGAAAGGTATTTACAAAAAGAGGGATATGCCTTGCTCAAGGGGCAGGGCTGGGAAACGGATGGTGTTTCCGTGTATTTTAGTGAAAACATCTATGATAATGAAGATGGAACCAAAACTATATACATCCAATTCCAAGGAGTCGAGGAAAGCAATTACATTTCATTGGATATGAAAATGGTTGGGAACAGATGGGAAGTAGATTCCCCGCCAAACATAATCCTCGGGGATAATGAGGATTACCCGGAAATTAACAAAAGATTTTATCCCGTAGGGGTCAAACTTACCAAATAAAACTATAATTCTGGGAATAATTCACATATCATAAATTGTACCAACTTCCAAGGGCAGGGCATCGTCTCTGTCCTTGGTGCATTTCTGGCATTGATTTACACAAAGTTTAGTACTTACGAGTCTTAGCTTTTGTCATATCAAGATAAGCTGCGATTAGCTTGTCCAGACTCCTACTTACAGCGAGAACCTTGTCATCCTGCAAATCCATATCCCTTTTTTGAAGGATATCAGTCAAAAGTTCCCGCTGTACCTCAAGTTCTTCCTCCAGCTCCTTTAAATTCATATCACCCTCACCCCCATAGAGGCTATTATGCCATATACTTATATATTATTGTGGAAAATCACAAAACAAGCTAAAAGTATATATAATACGACAATTTTCGCAGCCCATTAAAAATATATTTTGCCGGTAAGCTGATAATTTTTATTGGTTTAAAATATAATATAGGGGGTAAGAATCTAATAAGTGAATCATTCCCTAAGCAGGTAGGACCTAACAATGGTTGAAAGGAGCTAACCGGTATGAGAATCAATCTTAGTGGCAAGAATCTAGAGATCACGGATTCGTTGAGAAACCAAGTGAACAAAAAGGTTTCAAAGCTGGGGCGCTATTTTGACGAGAATGTGGAAGCTCAGGTAACTATGTCGGTGGAAGGCTACCGTCATATTATCGAGGTGACCATTCCCTTCAATGGCGTAGTGATTAGGGCCGAGGAATCCACTGATGACATGTATGCTTCTATCGATATGGTATTGGACAAGTTAGAGAGGCAGATACGCAAACACCGGACTCGCCTGGGAAGAAAGATAAAGACTGGGGCTTTTAAGAATGACTCACCCTTATTTAGACCTGATGTACCCTTTGAGGATGTGGATGAACCAAGGATAGTTCGAACCAAACGATTTGCTGTCAAACCAATGAATCTGGAAGAGGCCACACTTCAAATGGAATTACTGGGTCACAATTTCTTTGTATTCAGAAACGCTAGCTCCGATGAGGTTAACGTCTTGTATAAGCGAAAGGACGGAAACTATGGATTAATTGAACCCGAGTACTTGTAAAAATTATGACATAAATGTCACCTATAGGTAGAGTCACTTTGAAATATGAATTAATGAAATATTGTCCGAGATACGTACTTAAATTGGATTGAAGAACCACGCATAAGGGGGAGCTGTAGCTCCCCCTTATGTCTTGGCTATTAGGTATTAATGCGGTCAACCTTTACATAACATTATAAGTTCTGTCATATTTATACATTAAACCGAAAATTAATGATATCTCCGTCCTCAACGACAGCTTCCTTGCCTTCAAGTCTTAGAAGTCCTTTTTCCTTTAGTTTTTGCATGGAACCATAGGTTTTAAAGTCCTCGAATTTAGCAACCTCTGCTCTAATAAAGCCTCTGGCGATATCGGTGTGGACCTTTCCAGCAGCATCCCTTGCGTTAGTACCGGCCTTAATAGGCCAAGCCCGAACCTCATCCTCGCCGACAGTTATAAAGGATATTAGTCCCAATAGTTCATAAGCTGCCCTGGCCAACTTACCGGTACCCGTTTCGGTGATTCCTAACTCCTCCATAAAGGCTGTTTTATACTCATCCTCCAACTGGCTTATCTCGAGTTCGACTTTGGCACAGACTTCGATCACCGGGATGTTTTTATCCTTGGCAAAAGCCTCGATCTCATCCTTCCCATAATAATCGCCGGAGATGAACTGATCCTCATCCAGGTTGATTAGGAGAATTAAGGGTCTTTCGGTCAGAAAGTTAAAGGTTTTAAGGATCTGCCTTTCCTCATGGTTCAAATCCATATTATAGAGAAGGCCTTCATTTTCCAGGCATTCCTTGCAGCGCTTTATAAGCTCCAACTCCTGCTGGTTTTCCTTGGTTATTTTTTTGCTGGTTTCAATGCGGTGGATACGGTTTTCCATTACCGCCAGATCCGCAAAGAGTAGCTCCAAATTGACGGTTTCAATATCTCTAAGAGGATCTATACTGCCTTCTGTATGGAAAACATCATCGTTTTTAAAAGCCCTGACCACATGTACCAAGGCATCCACCTGTCGGACAGCTTCGAGAAAATGTAAGGAAGAGCTCTTGCCCGTGGAAGTTGAGGGCTGTATCCCTTGGATGTCGGTGACTTCGATAGTAGCATATGTGGTTTTTTTAGGCTTATATATACCTGATAAAAAGTCTATTCTATCGTCAGGTACCTTGGCTATTCCAAGGTTGGCCTCGCTTTTATTCTGATTGGAATCAGTCCCGGTAAGAAGCTGAAAAAAAGTTGTCTTACCCGTTGACGGTAAGCCGATCAATCCTATTTTCATAATACTGAGCATATAGGCTATGACTGAGGTCAAAAGCGAAATGCTCGTCCTCCTTTCTACAAACACATAGATGATACTCTTTTATATTATAACAAGATAAAAAAAACAACAACAAAAAGTTTGGAATAGTGAGCCAGGTCACAGATTCGATATGAATACTGATGTATCATTAGTTTGCAATCAAAGAGCTTCGGGAAATGTTTTTCTCGATAAACCGAGTTACAAAGCCTATAATCCAAGTTATAGAGACTTAACGGGTAAGTATTATCGGATAGTGATTAATAAAATCGCATAATCACTATAAATAATAAAAGAAGGGGGATGATGATCAAAGAAGGTACTGACACCTGACCTATTTCAACATATTCACCTTTAAAACGACAGACTATTCAAGCCATTAGGCAAGGATGTCACCCAATAATTTACATCTTGACAAGAGTCGCGGGATTATAGGATAATTATTTTATCATATTGATGGAGGTATAAAGATTATGAAAATAACCAAGGAAATGACAATAGGTAAAATATTACGGGAATATCCCCAAGTTATAGAAACTCTATTTAGCTTTAACATGGGTTGTATTGGTTGCCCGTCTGCTCAGGCAGAGACCCTGGAGGAGGCTGCGATGGTCCATGGAATTGATATAGATCATCTTGTTGAAGCATTAAATCAGGCGGTATAGGCACCATGGACAGTATTGCCTTGATGGTAGAGGAGCATAAAAATATAAAGCGAATGCTAAAGGTCATTAGAAAATATTGCTATAGAATCCTTAAGGGAATGGAAATTGAATATGAAGACTTCTATAGAATAATTGACTTTATAAAAAACTATGCTGATGCCCATCACCATGGAAAAGAAGAGAAGATGCTCTTTAATAGAATGGTAGATGAACTGGGGCCGGCTGCTGAGAAGCTGGTGACCCATGGAATGCTGGTGGAGCATGACTTGGGTAGGTTGTATACTATGCAATTGGGCGACGCTGTAGCTAAGGTTATGGCGGGTGATGATGAAGCCAAACTAGATATAATAGGAAATGCCATAGGTTATGCAGATCTATTGAGTCGACATATTGACAAAGAGGATAGGGTCGTTTACGAGTTTGCAAGGAGGAACTTGGCAGGGGAGACCCTGGAGGAAATAAATATGCAGTGTAACACTTTTGAGGAAAAGGCTAGTGCGAGCAAGATCCAGCAAAAATATATTAATCTATTGGATGAATTGGAAGCAAAGTATACTAGCTGATGTTAGGGGCAGACGACCCTTCCTCCCCTATAAAACACAAACAAATTGAATCAATTCCTATCATATGAATCTCATAATAAAAATAATAAAATGATCATTGTTTTTGTACCCCATATGGATATTGGGATGTATGAATTTCATAATCAATCCCATTAAAGAGGGATACGCTTGGTCTTTAATATATAAAAATCAATGTTCCAGAGTAATCAATAGGGACTAATATCAGGGGGGAAATGGAAATGAATATGTTTTGTTATCAATGCCAGGAAACTGCGAGAGGTACCGGTTGTACGGTGCGAGGGGTATGCGGTAAGACACCTGAGGTATCGAATCTACAGGATTTACTTATCTATACCCTAAAAGGTATATCCGAGATAGTTGTCAAAGGAGATTTGAATGTCAGGGATTTAGGCACGCTCAACCACGATATGTTAAATAGCCTCTTTATTACTATTACCAATGCTAACTTTGACGATGATGCCATTGAAAAGGATATAATTAAGATGTTGGCCGCCAGGGACGAGTTAAGGGCCAAGGTCGACGCTTTAGATCTTCACGATTCAGCTACATTTACTGTAACAGACAGAGAGTCCATGCTAAAAAAGGCTATGGCAGTAGGAGTTCTGTCAACGGAGAATGAAGACATCAGATCGCTTAGGGAAATGATTATATACGGTCTCAAAGGTCTGGCTGCTTATACTCATCATGCCCTTAACATAGGGAAAGAAGATTATAATCTATATGCCTTCGTATATGAAGCATTGGCAGCTACCATCGATGACAGTTTAAGCGCTGATGATTTGGTAGCTTTGACCCTAAAGACAGGCGAACATGGGGTTAAGGCCATGGCCTTGCTTGATAGCGCCAATACATCAAAGTATGGAAATCCAGAGATAACCGAAGTTAATATTGGCGTAAGGGATAATCCCGCTATCTTGGTATCGGGACACGATTTGACGGATCTTGAACAACTACTGGAGCAAACCCAAGGCACCGGGGTAGATGTGTATACCCATGGTGAGATGTTGCCTGCCCATTATTATCCAGCCTTCAAAAAATATGAGAACTTTGTGGGTAACTACGGAAATGCATGGTGGAAACAGATAGAGGAGTTCGCATCCTTTAATGGTCCGATCCTATTTACCACCAACTGCATAGTTCCCCCAAGAAGTGAAGAGGTAAGATCCAGAATCTTTACAACCGGTGCGACTGGATATCCCGGATGTGTTCATATAGAAGCTGATGAAGAAGGCAAGAAGGATTTTTCCCAGATTATCGAAATGGCTAAGAGCTTGAAGGCACCCGAGGAAATTGAGAAGGGAACCATCGTAGGAGGATTTGCCCACAATCAGGTCTTTGCTTTAGCGGATAAGGTTGTTGAGGCTGTAAAGAGCGGTGCTATTAAAAAGTTCTTTGTTATGGCCGGTTGTGATGGAAGAATGAAATCCAGGGAATATTATACCCAATTTGCGGACAGGCTTCCTAAAGATACTGTAATCCTTACGGCAGGATGTGCTAAGTATAGGTACAACAAACTAGACCTGGGGAATATCGGTGGCATACCCAGGGTCCTGGATGCCGGTCAGTGCAACGACTCCTATTCACTGGCACTTATCGCTCTAAAGCTCAAGGAAATCTTTGAACTTGAAGATATCAATGAGCTACCCATTGTATATAATATTGCCTGGTATGAGCAAAAGGCCGTTATAGTGCTGCTGGCTCTACTATACCTGGGAGTTAAAAATATACACCTAGGACCGACCCTACCTGGCTTCCTGTCCCCCAATGTGGCAAAGGTACTTGTAGAGAAGTTTGGGATCGGTAGTATTGGCGAGGTTGATGATGATATAAAGATGTTCATGGGTGCATAATATTGCCCCATTTGAGCAGTTGGATTTCATGAAACTTTCATGGGGAGGATGGTTGATTCCGGCAGCAACCTGATGTATTTTAGCAGGTGCTGGCATAGACTGTCCTCCTTATTATTTGTAAACAATAGCAAGATGAAACCCCGATAGAGCTACAACAATTCAATTCAGAAGTCATAACCACCGTATTTAATATAAACAAGAAGGACTACTATATTTCTACCATAAAGATCTAATATAGCTAGACCAGTGAGCCCATTTTATCTATAAACAACGGTATTCTTTGTGACTTATGAACACAGGGCTATGTTTACAATATTTACAAATTGATGTATGATCTTTATCAATATATGTAGACGGCTACGGGAGGGGAATAAGGTCTTTTAGATGGACGATGATCCTGATATAGAGGATACCCTTATATATAGTAACTCAGCTATCTTCGTTAAAAGACTTTAATAGATGTTGATATTTTGGTGCATGAAAAGTCAAGTCATATAGAACATACTTAGGTATACTAAAGCTAGTGAGGGATATAAGAGCATGGAATGGTTTGAGCGTTTAAACAGTGCAATGCAATACATAGAAGAAAATATAGACCAGGAAATAGACTTTGAAGAGATAGCTAAAATAGCTTGTTGTTCGGTCTATCATTTTCAAAGGATGTTTTCTTTTATCACGGATGTGCCGCTATCTGAGTATATCAGGCGAAGGCGACTTACCCTAGCCGCCTTCGAACTCCAGAATAGTGATATTAGAATAATTGACCTTGCGCTAAAATATGGATATGAGACCCATGAATCCTTTTCACGGGCCTTTCAAAAGCTCCACGGGATATCCCCGTCCCAGGCTAGAACCGTGGGAGCTGAGCTTAAAGCCTATCCGCGCATATCCTTTCAGATTTCAATTAAAGGGGATGTGGAGATGAATTATAGGATTGAGAGAAAGGACAGTTTTTCAGTATTTGGTGTAGAGAAAGTGATTAGCACTGTTGATGGTCAAAACTTTATAGATATACCAGAGTTTTGGCATGAATCCTATAAAAATGGGATGGTTGAAAAAATTATCAAAGCTTCGGGTATTGAATGGGATGAAGGGAGTACAGGTCTTATGCCTGTCAATGCGGTCATGTGTTATAGGGATACGGGAAAGGATTTCTTCCCATACATGATTTGCTCTCTTACACCTGAAGGTGGTGTTGATGATGAGTTTACTGTGTTGGAGATACCGTCCTGCTTATGGGCTGTGTTTACCACCAAGAAGTATACACAACCCGATACCACCAACGCTATATCCAATGTTTGGAAGAGGATATTTTCCGAATGGTTTCCCACTTCAGGCTATATGCATGATTGCGCTCCGGAATTTGAAATGTATTATAAGGATGACGATGGAATGGAGTATTGTGAGGTATGGATACCTGTGGTAAAAAAATGACCGTAACAAAAGCTATTCATAACAGAAGAAGCATTAGAAAATTTAAGCCTGACACAATAACCAGGGAACAAGTAGAAACTCTTATAAATGCTGCTTGCGCAGCTCCTTCATCTAAAAACTCACAGCCATGGAAGTTTGTTGTGATTATGAATGAGGATGAGAGGGAGAGGGTCTTAGATGCCATGGAACTGGGCATAGAGCGTTTTGACAAGGAAAATGACTTTGAGCTAAAATCAAGGATGATATATGGCGCACGGCATACCCTTTCAATAATGAGAACGGCACCGGTAAACATCTTTGTATTTGCACCGAACCTTCGCCACATAGGCGAGTCAAGAACACTTTATGAGACTTTAGATGATTTGGTCAGTGCTCAATCCATTGGAGCATCCATTCAAAACATGCTTCTATCGGCTACAGAAATGGGACTGGGTTCACTATGGATATGCGATATATACTTTGCCTATGAGGAACTGACAAACTATCTAAAGCAGGATGGACTCATGATAGCAGCAGTCTCCATAGGTCTTGCCGATGAATCCCCGGGAAAGAGGCCAAGAAAGCCCATGGAGGAAGTGACGGAGTGGAGGTAGTATAAATATTATTAAGGGACCATAAGATAGAGCCAATAATATCTAACTGGGTGCAAATTAAAATTCCCTTGTTTAAAGGCGGACTTTATGGTATATTAAATTTAAAAGAATATAAGTCATGCGGAGATTGAGAGTCGTGCTAGAGGGGGGCAATTATTGCCTCTATTATAGGACGACTTTTTTATGCTCTTAATGACAAAGATTTAATCGGGATTTTTGGGTTAAACCTTTGTTTGGACTTATTTATAACAAAAATCATAAAAAAGGGTGATATTCATGGACAACAATATTAAATGGATCGACTTTGCTACCATGGAAAGGTTTATGGTAGACGTTTTCAAAGGTATAGGTGTTCCGGAGGAGGATGCAAAGATCTGTGCGGATGTTCTTATCGAAGCAGATAAACAGGGAATAGACTCCCATGGCACCAATAGGTTGAAACCCATATATTATGACAGGATCAAAGATGGGATCCAATTCCCCAAGACCAACTTTGAAATAGTCAGGGAAGGCCCCACAACCGCTGTAGTAGACGGACACCATGGTATGGGTATGGTGATAGGTAAGAGGTCCATGGAAATGGCCATTGAAAAGGCAAGAAAATATGGGATGGGCATGGTCGCTGTCAGAAATTCCACCCACTATGGTATTGCAGGGTATTATGCAAAGATGGCTGTAGATGCGGGTATGATCGGCATTACCGGTACCAATGCCAGACCTTCCATAGCACCCACCTTTGGTGTAGAGAATATGCTTGGTACCAATCCCCTTACATTCGGTATTCCTAGTGACGAGGAATTCCCCTTTATGCTGGACTGTGCTACATCCATCACACAGCGGGGTAAGATTGAGGTCTACGATAAACTAGGTAAAACCATGCCTGAAGGCTGGGTTATAGATGAGGATGGGAATTACCAGACCGATCCCACTAAGGTATTGGGTGATCTGGTAAAAGGAAAGGCAGCCCTCACACCCCTAGGCGGCGCAGGTGAGGAGCTCGGCGGCTATAAGGGTTACGGTTATGCAACGGTTGTAGAGATTTTATCCGCAGCTCTTCAGGGAGGCAACTACTTGAAGATGCTCCTTGGATTTGATGAAAATGGTAAAAAAGTCCCCTATGCCCTAGGACATTTCTTTATAGCCATAGATATATCCGCTTTTACAGAACTTGATGACTTTAAAAAGACTACCGGCAATATCCTGAGGGAACTTCGAAACTCCAAAAAGGCCAAAGGCCATGATAGGATATATACCGCAGGTGAAAAGGAATATGAAACCTGGCTCTATAGGAAGGACAAAGGGGTTCCTGTCAACGAGGAACTATTAAAAGAACTCATTATAATGAGGGATGAGCTGAATCTTTCAGGTTATGATTTTTAGGCAATATCAAGGAATATCCGATTAGTAGGAGTTTCAGTAGAATTAATAAGTCCCTGATGTCAGTAAATAGTGTATATTATACTTATTGTATATTTATTTTTGCACAGATGGGCGATGTATTTTATGAAACTACTATAATGAAAGATGCGGGAGGGGGCCTATCATGGACATAAAGAAAGAAGCTCTAAAACTGCACAGACAGTGGAAGGGGAAGATTGAGGTAAAGAATACCGTAGAGGTAAACAACAGCAGAGACCTTTCCTTAGCCTATACACCAGGAGTGGCAGAACCCTGTCTGGCTATAAAGGATGATATAAATCTATCCTATGAATATACAAGAAGGTGGAATATGGTGGCTGTTGCCACCGACGGGACTGCGGTTCTGGGATTAGGGGATATAGGTCCTGAAGCCGGCATGCCGGTTATGGAGGGTAAGTGCGTGTTGTTTAAGGCCTTCGCTGATGTAGACGCTTTTCCCCTTTGCATAAAGTCCAAGGACGTCGATGAGATAGTCAAAACCATAAAACTTATTTCAGGGAGTTTTGGGGGTGTAAACTTAGAGGACATATCCGCTCCCAGGTGCTTTGAAATCGAGAGAAGGCTCAAAAAGGAATGCGATATACCCATATTTCACGATGACCAGCATGGGACAGCTATCGTAGTTCTGGCGGCTATGATAAACGCTTTAAAGATCGTAGGTAAGGATATAAAGGATATAAAGGTTATAGTAAATGGACTAGGGGCTGCAGGTACTGCCATAACCAGGCTACTTATGAGTATGGGCCTCAAAAACGTTATAGCCTGTGATATCCAAGGCGCAATTTATGACGGGATGGAGGGCCTGGATTCAGAGAAGGCGGCAATGGCTAAGATAACCAACCCCCAAAAGAAAAAGGGTATGCTAAAGGACGTAATAGTGGGGGCAGATGTGTTTATAGGGGTGTCCGCCCCAAACGTCTTAACCCAGGATATGGTTAAGACCATGGCCAAGGATGCTATAGTATTTGCTATGGCCAACCCTGTTCCGGAGATAATGCCGGATCTTGCCAAAGAGGCAGGCGCAAGGGTAGTTGGTACCGGAAGATCGGATTTTGCCAATCAGATTAACAATGTCCTAGCTTTCCCCGGTGTATTCAGAGGGGCTCTGGATGTAAGGGCCAGCGATATAAACGATGAAATGAAGATAGCTGCGGCTCAGGCTATAGCTGCTCTTATAGGGGAGGACGAACTAAACGAAGACTACATCATACCGGCGGCATTCGATGAAAGGGTAGCCCCGGCAGTTGCAAAAGCAGTAGCCAAGGCTGCCAGGGATTCAGGAGTAGCCAGGATCTAGCTCTTGGACATATAAGAAAAAATCCCCAGCTTATATATTAAGCTGGGGATTTTTTTTGCCCTTTTTTATTAGTTTTTAGCAAGACTATTATAAAGCCGACAATTGTTGGTAAAATTTAGGTCGTATCGTACTGTAAATCAAGGAAATTCGTAAAACGATTTTTATGGAAATACTATGGGAAATAAAGGTAAATCTGAAGACGATATCTAACATAAAAAAGACAAGCCATAATCAATTCCCTTTCTCGGGATATACAATAATAATGTGGAGGGATTAGCAATATGAAATTACTTATAGTGGATGCCTGTCCCTTGATAAGGGAAGGATTAGCAGCCGTTCTATCCAATGAACCGTTCATAGCCTCAATAGAACAAGCAGCTACTTTAGAGGAAGCTATTGATAAGATATATAATTTCGATCCGGATATAGTTCTGCTTGATATGGACTTGGATGATGAATGCGGATTGGATTTAGTATCAAAAACAAGAGAAAAAAATATAGAGTGTAAATACATTGTTTTCACATCCTCATCTGACACAAATGATTTTAATCGTGCTGAGGGGATTGGGGTAGATGGGTTTATACTAAAAAATGCATACCCTGAGGAAATAATTCTAGGGATTAAACTAGTCAGTCGCGGACGAAAATTTTATGATCCCAGTATACTGGAAATGATACTGAAAAAGAGGAATAAGCCCAGGATTGAAGAATTGACCGCCAGGGAGCAGGACGTGCTAAGGGAGCTGGGAAAGGGAATGAACAACAAGCAGATAGCCCAGAATCTATTTATCACGGAGTATACGGTTAAGAAGCATATTAGCCGGATTCTCTCCAAGCTAGGGTTAACCGACAGAACTCAAGTCGCAATATACGCCAATACCAATCGTGTGGTTTAGCTTATGGAAGGTGAAGCTATTGTAATGTTATAAGACAGGTACCAGGGAATCGACGACCAGATCGTCGATTTTTATTTTACTGATACAGAATAGCTAGCCATATGCGCCTTTACCATAATACCAAAGGACTGCATGGGTATACAAAAGGATACCCTGTAGATGGTAAACGCAATAAATTATGGGAAAGAAGTAGACTAAAGATCCACTTATCGGCATAATCCAAGACTACCCTTATGTAGCAGCATAAGTACACTCCAGAGGGAAGCAAGAAACCTCATACAGTCCTATAATCATTGTAAACTAAAATGAATTTCAATATTCAATTCTAAATCAAAGGTTTGAAGAATAAATCTGATTAGAAGAAGAGCATATCCCAAGTCAGCCAAATTAAGAGTATAGGAGGTGAATGATAGATGAAAAATTTAATAAGAACCGCGGGGATACTTGTACAGATTCTTACCATGTTTCTTACTATGGGTACAGGAATTGTTGCAGAAACGGTAAACCCACCTATAGAAGAACCATCAAAGCCAGGATTAAGTGTAGACGTGGTAACCCTTAAGGAACATTATCTTCCGGGAGAGATTATTGAATATACAGTAAAGATAATTAACACCGGGGATATGGCTTTGACAGATCTACTACTGACCGATGAGCTGTTAGGAGAAAAAACATTAGGAGATCTGGATGTAGGGGAGGAGCTAACTTTAAAGGAGGTTTATACAATTCCCTCAGCATACCAGCTAGGTACCTTGGAGAACAAGGTAAAGGCAACTTGTATATTGGGGGAAACAGAAGTTGAAGCTGAGGCAAGCTTTTCTGTTGAGATAAGGGAATCACTTCGTGAGAAAGATACGGTTGAAGAAGTGATGGATAATTCAGAGAATACGACAGAGTCTCCAGAGGTAGTAAGTGAGGATGAAGGCAAATCAGCAGATATAGGTTTAATGGCTTTGGCGACTGATTATCCAGCAACCACCGGTGTAATGGGTCTAAAAATGGATTCGATAAATCAACATACAGGGGTAATATACGCCTGGATGCATAAAAATAACGGCTCCTATGATACATACCTTGCAATTGTTTCTCTTGATACAAAACCTGTCAACAAGATAACGTTTAATGGTTACGAATATTCTAAAGATAAGGGTAACCTTATTGTTGACAGGGCAGATGGCGATTACGAGTTAATAATTGGTGGGGAAGAGTACGGGAAGGCCAAGGATCACCTTGACAAAGACAACAGTAAAAGATGGTCAGTAGTAAAAATACCGGGACAAACTTTAACTTTGCCATTCTATATAACAATTGATGTGGGTGCCGGGGGACATAATATTGATGATGAAACAAGAGTTGATATCGATAGCGAATTGGAGGTATATCATAAATACGACAGGGAATCATCAGTGGAGCTGGATATATACCAATCAGGTCATTTGAAAAAACCCCAATATGTTGGTGACTACTTTCGCTATAGTGTACACCCGGTGTACGTAAAGAATGGGGTTGGCTATGAGCTAGTGGATATAAAAATAGTGCATAACGGGATGGAACTGGGTCCTGATGTACCTAGAGAATGGGATCAGGATGGTAACCTGTTAGGCGAGGTAGAACCCATAGAGGAAGTAATAGATGGGCAAACAAGATATTATGCAAGCGCAAGAATAACATTTATCTATGAAAGAATCGATGACGGGGAACTAACCATAATAAAAGAGCTTAGCAACAATAGCTCCGACGAAGACGGTTCAAGGGTATTCGATATTTTCATTTATGGACCGGATGGGGATGACCGCAAGGTCTATGTAGTGACCCTAACCCCGGGGACTCAAGCTACCCTCGCAGGCTTAAAATATGGGGAGTACACCATAGAGGAAATAGTACCAATGAATTTTACTCAAAAATCCATATCATCCAAAACTATTACATTGAATATGCAAAATAAGATTAGCACTGTGACTATAACCAATGAGCGTACCAATGATGGCTGGTTCTATGATGATGACCGGAAAGACAATCATTTTACAGTACTAGGGGTGAAATAGTGATGGGAATGGTGCCGAGATCAGCGGGCAAGAGGGTAGACAGAAATAGCAAGTGGTTTAAAAAGGCGATGAGACTATCCAGGGATATACTATTCGCCGCCTATATCATCCTCATGACAGGCCTTATCTGCATCACGGCCCAATCCAGATTCACAGGTAGAGAACCGGCTCTATTGGGTTACCGGATGTACTTTGTAGACAGTGGCAGTATGAGCCCCGCCATCAGACAGGATTCTATGATAATAGTTAAAGAGCTGGAGCCCCAGGATGTTAAGGAGAAGGACATAGTGACCTACTATGGAAGGAATGAATCCACCAGGATTACTCATAGGATAGTTAAAGTCATAGACAACGGAAAGTCCTTCATAACAAGGGGGGATGCCAATAATACCGACGATCCTATGCCTCTTGATGGGGATAGATTAATAGGGAAAGTTGTATTTATCATACCCCTTATAGGCCGGCTGTTCAGATTTTTGAGTACTGTTAAGGGAATGGTTACTGTAGTGATGCTAGGGGTAGTATGGCTTGCTGTACCAAAGCTCCTGGCCTACAAGGAGGGGAATTTTGAAGCTCACAAACAACCCATTGTCGGTCCCGGAGATTCACAAGAAGTGGATTAAATCATTATAGGGAAGGATGCCTATGAAAAAGAAATATGTCTTTATCTTGACTATTGTCTTAATTTCATTATTGGCAACCAGCGGGAGTCTGGCATGGTTTTCAGCTAACAAGGAGGCCACTAATGAGTTTAAGATGGGCACTGTTGGAGTAGAGGTAGTGGAGAATAGTTTTAAGAACATCACAGATGTAAAAATTCAATCCTATGATAAAGCCGTTAGCGTTAAGAGTTTAGGGACAAAAAGAACATACGTAAGGGTCAGATTAATCCCCATATGGAGCGATCATAACCTTCCGGTGTCCAATGTCAAATTGATCCTGGCAGATAATGATGATTGGATAAAGGGGGATGACGGCTACTACTACTTTAAATACTATTTGACTGAAGGTCAGGTGACCAGTGAACTACTGGCAGAGGTTGAGTTTACTGAATTGGGCGCTGAATATACCGGTAAAACATTCATCCTTAAAGTGGTAGCGGAAGGGGTTCAGGCCAGTCACAGAGCATGGGTGGATGTATGGGGAATTGATGTCCTGCCCTTTGAGGCTGATAAAGCCTGGGCAGGTACCAGGGAATCCTGATAGGACTGTATTCAGCGATTTGTGTTAGAGACTTGCCTAAATGATGAGTACATTTATATGTTTTTATCCTGATTACATCTGGGATATTCATATAAATCTATAGCAAAAAATTAAGGGGGATTTATGATGAGAAAAAAGATAGCCATTATTATGACTACAATATTGGTAGGGCTACTAGCCATAGGGGGTACCATGGCATGGTTTACAGCTGAATCTAAAGAAGTGACTAACACCTTTAAGGCCGGTACTGTAGATATAAAATTAGTGGACATATTTAATGGACGCAGAGCACAAAACGTTAACCCTGGTGATTGTTACTACAAGAAGGTATATGTAAAAAATACAGGCACTAAGAATGCATATATTAGGGTTAAGTTAAATGCGGAATTCAACCCTGAGTTACCCGTAGAAGGGGTTGTAACCTATCTAGTAGACGGTTGGGAAACAGATTGGGTGAAAATAGGAGACTGGTATTACTATAAACACATAGTGACCACACGGGATAAAACCAACTATCTCATTGACGGTGTATGTTTTGAAGGAAAGGAAATGGGTAATGAATACCAAGGCGCGACCTTCACAATTACAGTAAAGGCCGAGGCTATCCAGGCCTCCCATGATGCGATAAAGGAAGAATGGGGGATAGACCCGGAAAAATGGGAACCTATTGTAGCTGAATCCTAATAAACATAAACCGGATATGTAGCAGAAAGTATCTGTTACCTAAAATGAAACACTCTAGGAAGGAGTGTAGTCTATGCTATTAAGCCTGCAAAGAATTATAACCAACCTGGGCTTTTGTATGCTGACTATAGGGCTATTGTTCTCAGCATTTGCACCTTCCATGGCTCTAGCCGCTGATGTTGAACTCATCGGCAACGATAAGGGTCTGGAACTATCAATGGAGACTGATAGGCTCTTCAATCTTACGAATTTAAACCCAGGGGACACCCATGAAGCAAATATAACTATTAAGAATAGATATGTAAGACCCTATGAACTCTTTATGCGAGCCGAGAGGGTAGGTGTGGCTCCCGGCGAAGAAGAAGCCGATCTTTTTAAACAACTGATGTTGGCTGTATATATTGGTGAAAGGGAAGTCTATTCAGGATCTATGGCAGGGTTTGCAGCAACAAATATTAGTTTAGGTAAGTTTGACCTGAACGAGACGGAGAAGTTAAGAGCGGTGGTTCATCTTCCGGGATCGGAAACAGGTAATGAATTCCAAGGCAAATCTGTGGATGTAAAATGGATATTCACTGCCCAAGCGGATGAATTGGAACCCGAAGAACCCGACGAGCCCAAGGATCCGGATAAACCGTTCCCGCCTAAGACCGGGGATGTAATACCCATGGGGTTCTATGGCCTGGGTTTAGGATTGCTGGGGCTTGGCATTGGGATTGCTTGGAAGAGAAAAAAGTAGCCACATACAATAATCCCCGCCCCATTGGGGGGATTATATAAAGGGAGCCCTTGGGGTAAAAACCTGGGGGCTCTTTTCTGCATTCCATAGCCTTAGTTTTTTCAAAATCGATGTCGGAAGATAGATATTGTCCAGCTAATGAACCAGCGCAATATGTAAATTATAAATAGTTCACGTATTTTGAAGGAATTTGGCTGGTATTGTAGAACTAATTTTATAACAACGAAATTGCCGAAAGGACTAATTGTATCTATGAGTAAAAATCTTCATGCAGGCCATAGGCAAAGGGTAAGACAAAGATTTCTATCAGAAGGATTGGATGCCTTTGAAGACCATCAGGTACTAGAGCTTCTATTATTTTATGCCATTCCCAGGATGGATACCAACGACTTGGCTCATAGGATGATTAAGGAATTTGGATCCCTGGCAGGGCTCTTTGAAGCCGATGCCAAGGATATAGCAAGAAGGTGTAAGGTCTCGGAGAATACCGCCGTCCTGGTTTCACTCATCCCATCCCTATCCAGAAGATACTTCTTGGGTAAATGGGGTGATAAGCCAATAATCAACAGTTCTTCAAAGGCAGGAGAATACGCCATATCCCTATTGGTGGGGCACATTTACGAGGTTTTCTATGTTATCTGCTTGGATACACAGAACAGGGTAAATTATGCCGATATGGTTCATGAGGGAACCATCAATGAAGCTGCCATATATCCCAGACTTATAGTGGAAACCGCTCTTAGACACCAGGCCAGCAGCGTTATACTTGCCCACAATCACCCGGGAGGCAGTCTAAACCCTTCGAGGGCTGATATCAGCGTCACCCAAAAGATTATTACTGCCCTCGATAGTATTTCCATAAAGGTTTTAGACCATATTATAGTTGCGGGGGATAGGTATACCAGCTTTGCAGAAAGGGGTTTGCTTTAAGCTAACCCAAGATATGGTTATATCAAATGCATGGGCGTGTAATCTACCGTTTAACTCGAAAAGGAGGCAATTCATGAAGGAAATAGTACTGGCAGGAGGATGTTTTTGGGGAGTAGAGGAGTATATGTCAAGGATCCCGGGGGTTATTGATACCAAGGTGGGATATGCCAACGGAACTCTTGCTCACCCAAGCTATGAAGATGTGTGTACCGGGGCTACAGGCCATGCAGAGGCATGTTATGTAAGATATGACGAAGATAGGATAAGCTTAAAGGAATTACTTGATAAATACTGGAGCGTTATCGATCCTACCATACGGGACAGGCAGGGTAATGATATTGGAAGGCAGTACCGCACCGGTATTTATTATATAGACGAAGAAGATTTAAGCACCATAGTGGATAGCTTTAACCGTGAGCAGATAAAGTATACTAGACCCATAGTTACGGAAATTGAGCCCCTTTCCTGCTTCTATGACGCTGAGGAATACCACCAAAGCTACCTTAAGAAAAATCCCAATGGTTATTGTCATATAAAGCTGGACTAATGAGATTAGGGGGGAGGATATGATGAGAAGGGGACGTCTTAGGCTCCTATGTTCTGTACTCTCCGTAATAATTATCATCCTGTTGTTATCGGGATGTGTGCCCGGAGATGGGCGGAATACCAGAGAAAGGCCTGCTGGTTTCCTATGGGGAATCTGGCATGGTTGGATAGCACCCATTTCACTGATATTAGGGATATTGGATAGCAGAATTCGGGTCTATGAGGTATTTAACAACGGATGGGCTTATGATTTTGGCTTTTATATCGCCATCATAAGCGGTTTCGGCGGCATCTCGCTATTCAGGAACAAGAAGAAGAAGTAATAAACGAAGGAGAGTCCCGGTGAGTCAAACATACTATGAGGATATAAGAATTATATATGAGGATAACCATCTATTGGTAGTGGACAAGCCGGTCAATATGCCGTCCCAGCAGGATAGGTCCGGGGATAAGGACATATTGACCCATCTAAAGAAATATATAAAGGTGAAATACCATAAGCCCGGTAATGTATATCTGGGCTTAGTACATAGGTTGGACCGTCCAGTGGGGGGTGCGATGGTTTTTGCCAAGACTTCAAAAGCTGCATCCAGACTTTCCCAGCAAATACGGGCCAGGGAGTTTGGTAAAAGATATATGGCAGTCATCCATGGAATACCCCAAATAAAGTCAAAGCAAGGCCTGGTACACTACCTAATAAAGGATAGACGAAAGAATATGGTTACCGTAGTTGATAGCAGTATTAAGGGAGCCCAAAAAGCCGTGTTGGACTATGAGGTGGTAGGACAGGCATCTAATATGGCCCTGGTTGAAATAGATCTACACACAGGACGGCCCCATCAGATACGAGTGCAATTCGCAGCCATAGGTCATCCCCTCTATGGGGATCAAAGGTATGGTAGCCATTTTAATAAGCCGGGCCAGCAGATTGCCCTCTGGTCCACTAAAATAAACCTGGTTCATCCTACCCTAAGGGAGGATATGACCTTTGTAAGTTTACCACCACTCCTATATCCCTGGGATATATTTGACCATATAAATTGCCAATATAAAAGCCGCTGATTATTTTCTAATCTCAGCGGCTATACTTATGGTTTCATCACCTATATCGATATCATTTGCTTATCAGCAGTTCATTGCCTAAGAAATGAACTTGTTGTTATACGGATGACAATCACTTGTTGTAATTATGGTTTTCTAACTGTATCGAACGCACCCTGATATTCCCGGGAATAGTCGAGAGTTCTTCCAAGATATCATCCCCAACCATAGTATTTAAATCCAAAATGGTATAGGCGTAATTGCCTTTACTCTTGTTGATCATATTGGAGATATTGATGTGTTCAGCAGCCAGGCGTGAGGTTATTTGACCCACCATATTGGGTATATTCTTGTGAGCTACGGTTATCCTCTGTACTGAATCGGTACCGGGAGCCAGCTCGCATTCCGGATAATTCACTGAATTGGAGATATTCCCATATTCCAGGTAATTGCGAAGTTCGGTAACTGCCATATGGGCACAGTTCTCTTCAGATTCCGGAGTAGAAGCCCCAAGATGGGGGATGGCTACAATATTCTCCACGCCAAGTAGCTTATCATTTGGAAAATCTGTTACATATTTGCTGATATGACCGCTTTCAATTGCTTCTAGCAGGTCATCATCATTGACCAGTTGCCCTCGGGAGAAATTCAGCAGCCGTGCACCCTTTTTCATTTTAGATATGACTTCCTTGTTTATAAACCCCTTCGTATTGTCCATCAACGGAATATGGATGGATACATAATCGGACTGGGAGAGAAGATCATCCAAACTATCCGCCCTGTGTACACCCCTGGATAGCCTCCAAGCCGATTGCACGGAGATGAAGGGATCATAGCCCATAACCTCCATTCCGATGGCATGAGCATCGTTGGCAACGAGAGCACCAATAGCTCCTAATCCAATAACACCCAGTTTTTTGCCTTTGACTTCAGGTCCTACAAAGTTGGATTTTCCCTTTTCAACCAGAGAAGCAACCTCATTGCCTTTACCTTTAAGGGAATTTACCCATTGTACACCCTCTACAATTTTCCTGGAAGAGAGGAAAATTCCCGCCAGAACCAACTCCTTAACCGCATTGGCGTTTGCTCCGGGAGTATTGAATACAACTATTCCCTTTTCGGTATATTGGTCAACAGGGATATTGTTTACTCCTGCCCCTGCTCTGGCAACTGCCAATAGGGAGGAGGGTACTTCCATATCGTGCATATTATGGCTCCTAAGCAGGATCCCATGAGGTTCAGGCTCATTAGGTGATACATCATAGAGCGTACTGGGAAGTAGCTCCAAGCCATTTTGTGATATATTATTCAAGACTCTAATCCTATACATTTCCATCCTCTTTTCTGTATGATCTATGACAGATGTTATATATTGAGATTCGTACACGTAAGACATTATCCTTGACCAAATACTACGAAAAATAAGCTTTACTATATAGACCTTTCGTAGCATATCTAAATTGAACAGTATAACAGCATTCAGTTAAACTGATTTTCTCAGTTCGTACTATTCTAGCCAAAGTGGATATTCTATTTAGATATTATATATTATATTACATATTATTTATTGTTGAATTCAAATTCTTTCATAAAATCCACCAAGGCTCTTACGCCTTCAATAGGCATTGCGTTATAGATACTGGCTCTAATACCACCAACGGATCTATGACCTTTTAGGGTCACTAATCCATTATTCTCAGCTTCCTTAACGAACTTAGTGGTCATTTCCTCACTGGGTAATGTAAAGGTTACGTTCATTATAGAGCGATCCTTAGGATTGGCGGTTCCTTTATATATATTGGAATTATCTATGCAATCATAGAGTAGTCTGGCCTTTTCTTTATTGATCTCTTCAATTACGGGAACTCCACCAAGATCCTTTAACCACTCAAAGACCAGCTTAGCCATATAGATACTAAAGGTGGTAGGTGTATTATACAGGGAATTTGCATCGGCATGTACCTTATAATTTAGCATAGTAGGGGTAATATCCATGGCATTGCCCAACAAATCTTCACGAATGATGACCACCGTAAGACCGGAAGGGGCCATGTTTTTTTGGGCTCCCGCATAGATGAGGCCAAATTTTGACACGTCAATAACCTCAGATAATATATTGGATGACATATCTGCTACCAGGGGGACCGAACCGGTGTCAGGCAGACTGGTAAACCTGGTTCCGTAAATTGTATTGTTGGTGGTAATATGAAAATAGTCCGAGTCCGGACTTGCCTTCATCGACTCTACATCCGGAATATAGCTGAAGTTTTCGTCAGCAGAAGAGGCAACCACATTAACAGTTCCAAAGCGTTCAGCCTCTTGTGCAGCTTTTTTGGCAAAGGATCCGGTAATGGCGTAATCCGCCTTTTTGTATTTGCTAAATAAGTTTAGGGGTACCATAGAAAACTGAGTGGTGGCACCGCCCTGAAGGAATAAGATTTTGTAGTTATCAGGTATAGCCATAAGTTCGGAAAGCAACTCTTGGGCACTGTCGACTATATCTTGAAACATCTTTGAACGATGGCTCATCTCCATAACTGACATTCCGGTGCCCTTATAATCAAGTAACTCCTTTTGAGCTTTTTCCAACACGGGCTTTGGTAATGTAGATGGCCCCGGTGAAAAATTATATACTGGTTTCATTTAGATCCTCCTCATAAGATTATAATATTTTAAGGTTGCTCAGCAAAATTGAGGGCAGCCTATTAAACAAATTATATGTTACGAAGAAATCATCGATTTATTATATGCTCAAACGGTCTAACTGGGTTTGCAATTATAGGTCTTCCCGTAACATATATGTATAGATTAGTCTATCTCATCGATCTGGAGAATTCACTAAACAGGCAAGGATACGGCTACGGCCATATATTGATAATATAACTATTATACTATATATTTTAGTAAAGTAAACTACTAAATGGATGAAATTTATCATTTTTTTACATAGATTGTGAAAAACTTATCTATCAAAATGGGCAACTCAAAAATAATTGAGTTGCCCTAAGGATTAAGCATATATTGTAAGCTGAAACTGTTCTATTTTGCTTTTATCTCCGTCCATATTCTGTTATAGACGTCCAGAGTATCGCTCAAATCTTCAAAGACTTCAGCGTTCTTAATATCCTCATCACTGGGATAGGCAGTACTGTCGTTTAGCAGTTCTTCGTCCAACATCTTCATAGCCTCACTATTGGGCGTGGAATAGCCTATATATTCGGTGTTTCTTAAAGCAATTTCCGGTTCACACAAGAAGTTGATAAATAGTTCTGCTTCCTTTTTATGTTGACTGGTCTTCGGTATAACTGCTGCATCAAACCACAGGTTACCGCCTTCTTTGGGGAGAACATACTCCAGGTCTGGATTTTCCCATTTCATAGCTACGGCATCCCCGGACCAAACTACAGCGAGAGCAGCCTCGCCGCCCACCATCTTATCCTTTACCTCATCACCAACATAGGCCAGGACCAGGGGTTTTTGCTCCATGAGCTTTTCCTTTGCCTCTTCCAATTCATCAATATTCCTGCTGTTCATAGAATACCCCAGCATTTGGAGGGTGAGACCGATGGAATCCCTCTGGCTATCCAACATCAGGATCTGCTTGGAATACTTTTCATTCCAAAGGATATCCCAGCTTTCTACCGGATCATCTACCATGGTTTTATTGTATACTATACCCAAGGTTCCCCACATATAGGGAACGGAGTACTCGTTGTTTGGGTCAAAGGAGAGGTTCTTGAAGGTATCATCTATATACTTATAGTTGGGTATATTGTTCATATCGATCTTGTGGAGCATATCCTCGTTAATCATCCTGCTGATCATGTATTCGGAGGGAAACACGACATCATAGCTGCTGCCGCCATGCTTCATGCTTACATACATATCTTCGTTGGTGGCATAGGTGGTATATATGACCTTTATACCATACTCTTTTTCGAAGTCATCAATAACGCTCTTATCCATGTATTCCCCCCAGTTATAGACCTTTAGGGTTACACGGTTTTGTTGTCCACATCCGGCAAGGATCATGGCAAAGGCTAAAACAACCACCACTATCCAGATAAGTCTAAAACCTAATAAATTCTTCATAGGACTTTCTCCTTTCCAGTATTATTGGTAGTTCTCTTATTGACTATAAGGAGCAATAAAAGAACGGTAATGAACAATAGGGTCGAAAGAGCATTAATAGTAGGCTTAATCCCTACCCTGGCCATGGAATAGATGATAATGGAAAGGTTTGAAACGCCGGCACCGGTGGTGAAATAGCTTATAACAAAATCATCGATGGACAGGGTAAAGGCCAGAATCATTCCGGTAACTACCCCTGGCATTATTTCTGGTAATATTACCTTTCTGAAGGCGTAGAATGGAGTAGCACCCAGGTCCAGAGCCGCCTCATACAGATGTTTGTTCATCTGCCTCAGCTTAGGCAATATTGAAAAAATAACGTAGGGTATATTAAAGGTAATATGGGCCAGTAAAAGGGTTAAAAATCCCGGCTCCAATTTCATAAAGACAAAGAGCATCATCAGGGAAATTCCCGTTACTATATCCGGATTAAGTATGGGAAGGTATGAAATATTGACTATGATGCTTTTACCAAACTTATTCATATCGTGTATACCGATCGCAGTTATAAGGCCGATGACGGTAGCGATGATAGTGGACAGGACAGCTATCAGGATGGTGTAATAGAGGGCTGACATAATATCCCTATCGCTGAACAGATCCGCGTACCATTTCAGGCTGAACCCGTCCCATTTGCTCATATACCTGGATTTATTGAAGGAAAAGATCATAAGGATCAGTATCGGAGCATAGAGAAAGAAGAAGACTATGCCGATATATAATCTCTTTAAATGGCGCATCATAGTAGCCCACCTCCCTCATTTTCCTTCTCATATTTGGACATTATGGCCATACTAAACAGGATCAGAATCATCATAATGATGGAGAGGGCTGATCCAAATCCCCATTCCCCTGATTTTAGAAAGAGTTCTTCGATTAGATTGCCTATTAGGAGAAATTGTCCCCCTCCAAGGAGCCTGGAAATAACAAAAGTAGTCACAGCAGGCATATATACCATGGTAATGCCGGAAACCACTCCCGGAAGGCTTAGAGGGAAGATGATCTTGCTAAAAACTATCCTGGAATTAGCCCCCAAATCTTCTGCGGCCTCTATTATGCTCTTATCGATTTTAATAAGAACCGAGTAGATAGGGAGCACCATGAAGGGTAGAAAATTGTATACCATACCCAATACTACAGCCCATTGATTATATAATAGCTCCATTTTAGGCAGTCCTAAAAATGAAATAAAAGTATTGATGATTCCGTTTTTCTCCAGTAGGGTAAGCCAGGCATAGGTCCTAAGCAGGAAGTTCATCCACATGGGGATGACCATGAGAAAAATAAGGATTCTTTTATCCCTATATTCCTTACTGGCCAGGATCATGGACACCGGATATCCTAAAAGAAGGCATACTATGGTACATATCAAGGCCAAATATAGTGACCTTATAAGGACCATGACATACAGGGGCTCAAAAAACCTTTTAAAGTGCTCCAAGGTAAACTCAATGCCTTGAGGAGTCCTTTCAAATGTACCATAAAAGATTATAAGCATAAGAGGTACTACGATGAACATAATCATCCACACTACATAGGGGTATGCAACCCATGACTTTTTCATGAGACCTTCACCTTCTTCATTATATGGATATCGTCAGGAAAGATATTTATACCTACTATGGTATCAACGGGTTCCATTAAGGTGCTGTGCACCTTCCAAATAATGCCATTGGACTCAATCATCATTTCGTAATGTACACCTTTAAAAATCACAGAGAGTACTCTACCTTTTAGCATACCTTGATCTGGAGGAACCAATTTAATATCCTCGGGTCGCACAACCACATCTACCTTTTCCTTCTCACCAAATCCGCTATCTAAACATCTGAAGGTATAGCCACCAAAGTCAACTACATAATCCTCGATCATTATCCCGTCCACAATATTGCTTTCACCAATAAAATCGGCTACGAAAGCATTTTTGGGTTCGTTGTATATATCTATGGGCGTACCAATTTGTTGGATATGACCTTCATTCATGACTACTATGGTATCAGACATGGTCAGGGCTTCCTCCTGATCGTGAGTAACATACACAAAGGTGATGCCCAGCTTTTGTTGGATGTTTTTCAGCTCAATCTGCATACCTTTACGTAGTTTCAGGTCCAAGGCCCCTAAAGGTTCGTCCAGGAGTAGTACCTCGGGTTCGTTGACCAAGGCTCTGGCTATGGCTACTCGCTGTTGCTGTCCTCCGCTCAAGGAATCAACAGGGCGTTTTTCAAAACCCCCTAGGTTTACCAGGCTTAACATGTTCTTAACCTTTTCTTTAATTACATTTCTGCTTAATTTCTTTATGTTTAGGCCAAAGGCTACATTTTCCTCTACATTCATATGGGGAAAGAGGGCATACCTTTGGAAAACTGTGTTGACTTTCCTCTTATACGGGGGAACATGAGTAATATCCTTCCCTTCAAACAAGACCTTTCCAGAAGTAGGCTCTTCAAATCCGCCAATTATACGGAGGGTGGTCGTTTTCCCACATCCGCTTGGCCCTAAAAGAGTTAAAAATTCATTGCGCCTTATATACAAATTAATGTTATCCAAAACGAGAGTATCATCAAAGGTCTTGGAAATATCTACCAGATTAATGATTTCATAGGACATTTATCATACCCCCTATTAGTAATAGTACATCCAGAAAAAGATATTCAGTATAAGTCTATGGGTCACAAATTATCTTATCATTCCCATAATAAAAGGTCTCCTAAGAAAGTCCCCATATAATACCATAAACCTATAAGTAGTTCTTAAACCAAGAGACTAAAAACTCGGCGGTGAGGAGACCCAAAGAACCGTGGCAGGGTACCTGGATTCGTTAGAAAGGTAGTGGACCAGGGATGGCTTGTAATAAAAGCTTTCGCCCTTCCTTACTCTAAACTTCTGATTACCCAGATGCAAGAAAACAGTACCTCCTATAACATATCCAAACTCCTCACCGTCGTGGGGAGTATCAGGCTCTGAAGAACCACCCGGCTGTATCTGTATCAGGATTGGTTCCATACGATTTTTTTGGGAATTAGGAACTATCCAACGTATATAATGTCCTAGATCTTGATTTTCCTGAAGAAATACATCATCTTTTTGGAAAACGATTTTCTCATCATTATTGTCATTAAAAAAATCCTTTAGATTGGTTCCCAAGCATTCAAGAATATCTACCAAGGTAGCTATAGAGGGGGAGGTTAAATCCCGCTCCACTTGAGAAATAAACCCTTTGGATAGTTCACAACGGTTAGCTAGCTCCTGCTGGGTGAGCCCATTTTTTACTCTTAAATGTTTAATTTTTTCCCCAATGTTCATGGGCATTGCTCCTTTAAAGCTGGTTTTGGCCAACTAAACTTTTTGTTTACATTTGCTAAACAAAACAGCCAATATATTTTTAGCATAATTATGTACAAATGTCAACAGCTTAAATTATATAAAAAAAACAGAATATCGTATGTTTTTATTAGCTAGCGGAAAGAATCTGGTAAAGACGGATTTGTTTTTAAGATGGTTGAAAAGCCAAAACAAATAATGTAAAATGAAATAGAAGGAAGGGGGTATACCCGGGTTTTCTACGAATAAAGCGGGTAGGTCCATCATCCATGGTATTATAAAATTTTAAAGTTAAATAGTGCTTTTCTGCACTGTTGACTATGATAATAATCATACAAGGAGGAATAAAGATGAGTGCACAGAAAAAGGATGTCAAAATAAGAGTTGGAATTATTGGCTGCGGCGGTATCGCTAACGGCAAACACATGCCTAGCCTTGCCAAGGTCGCAGAAGTTGAAATGGTTGCTTTTTGTGATTTAATCAAAGAGAGAGCTGAAAAAGCCGCTAAAGAATACGGAACACCGGATGCAAAGGTCTATACCGATTATAAGGAGCTACTTAAGGACGACAGCATAGATGTAATACACGTATGTACCCCGAACAAATCCCATGCTGACATAACCATTGACGCCTTAGAATCAGACAAGCATGTAATGTGTGAAAAACCTATGGCTAAAACAGCAGCCGATGCCAGAAGGATGGTAGAGGCAGCTAAACGCACCGGCAAAAAATTGACCATTGGGTATCAGAACAGATTCAATCCTGAATCCCAATATCTGTATCAGGCATGCCGAAGGGGAGATCTTGGAGATATATACTTTGCAAAGGCACATGCCATAAGAAGACGTGCTGTTCCCACATGGGGAGTATTTCTTAACGAAGAAGAACAAGGTGGGGGCCCCTTGATCGATATCGGTACCCATGCTCTTGATCTGACTCTCTGGATGGTTGACAACTACAAACCAAAAACAGTATTGGGAACTACTTATCGTAAATTAGCAGATCAAAAAAATACAGCTAATGCATGGGGGGACTGGGATCCTGAGAAATTTACTGTAGAGGACTCTGCTTTTGGTTTTGTTGTAATGGAGAATGGAACAACTATAATTTTAGAATCCAGCTGGGCACTCAATACCCTTGATGTAGGAGAAGCTAAAACCACCCTGTGCGGAACTAAAGCTGGAGCGGATATGAGAGACGGCCTCCGCATAAACGGCGTTGAATTCAATAAGATGTATACCAAGAAACCCTCCTTAGGGGCAGGCGGAGTCGATTTTTATGAAGGGATAAGCGAGGACCCCGGTTACTTAGAGGCTAGAGCATGGATTGATGCGGTTATAAACGATACCGATCCCGTTGTATTGCCAGAACAGGCCTTGGCTGTAACCGAGATCCTGGAGGCTATCTATGAGTCAGCCAAGACAGGCAAGGCAGTTACATTTTAATTAAATTTATAGACTATCAATGATTAACGGACTATATAAATTATACATTTGTGTAGTCCGTTAATTTAGGATTTTATTAAATATGGCAGATTACATACAGTTACTATAGGAAGCCCGGTGGGTATAGTCGGGCAAGAAATCTAAATCTTCCATAAATAATTATCATACGAAAGGAGAAGTACTATGAAACTAGGCGTTATGACTGTTTTATTGGGCAATATGAAGGTCGAAGAAGCCTTTAAGTATTTAAGTGAGTCCGGTGTGCAAGCAGTTGAGCTAGGTGCCGGTGGATATCCAGGCAAGGCTCATGCAAATCCAGAAGAGTTGTTAAAGGACGATAGGAAGATTCAAGAACTAAAGGATCTGGCTGAAAAATACAACCTGGAGATCAGCTCTTTAAGCTGTCATGGAAATCCTGTTCATCCCCAAAAGGAGATCGCAGATGCATTTCATGACGATTTTGAAAAGACCGTACTACTGGCAGAAAAACTGGGAGTCAGGAGGGTTAATACCTTTTCGGGATGTCCCGGAGATTCGCCAAATTCCATGTACCCCAACTGGGTTACCTGCCCTTGGCCGGATGATTTTCTAAAAATTCTTGACTATCAATGGAATGATGTTTTAATCCCCTATTGGGAAAAGACTGTCGCCTTTGCAAAGGATCATGGGGTAGATATGATATGTCTGGAAATGCATCCGGGTTTTGCTGTGTATAATCCTGAAACCCTGTTAAAACTTAGGGCGGCTGTCGGTGATGTTATCGGCGCTAACTTTGACCCCAGCCATCTATTCTGGCAGGGTATTGATCCCGTTGCGGCTATACGCGAGTTAGCTGGTGCTATCTATCATTTCCATGCCAAGGATACCAAGATAGATGCTATTAACACATCCGTTAATGGCGTATTGGATACCAAGCACTATGGGGATGAGATCAACAGATCCTGGATATTCCGTTCCGTTGGCTATGGCAACGACTATCAGGTTTGGAAGGATATCGTGAGCGCCCTTAGGCTGGTTGGCTATGATTATGTACTAAGCATTGAACATGAAGACAGTCTGATGACTCCCAACGAGGGACTTCAAAAGGCTATAGCCTTTTTGAAAGAGGTAATGGTCTTTGAGGATAAAGGTGAGATGTGGTGGGCCTAGATCCCATTAGGTATAACAGTGTATAATAAGTTCTGCCTATAATGAAATTTTATGAGTATGAATCTTGTATTCACTGGTTTTATGTCCTGATAATAGGACAAAAGGATAGGGAGTTAGAAGTTTTTCTACTCCCTATTTGTTATTTATCCTATCGGGATCATTTCATCAGTTTCTAGAGTCATTTCCAAATAAAACGGAGTTTAGTCAGTGTGGTTATCGTTGTCGTCGCTTATGGGCAGTAGTTTAGAGGAGTATTTTCATGACTAAGGGAAAATTTTCAGAATCCAGTTTGTACCAACCCATATATGACTACCTCACACAGCAAGGATACATGGTGCGAGGGGAAGTTAAGGATTGCGATATCGTTGCAATTAAGGGAGAAGAGCTGATAATAATAGAACTTAAGAAAAGCTTAAGCGTAGAGCTGTTGGGCCAGGCCGCTGACAGACAGAGGATAACCAGTGGTGTATATATAGCATTACCAAAGCCCAAGGTAAGTCTCAGATCATCAAAATGGAAAGGCATAAGAAAGCTACTGAGACGTCTGGAACTGGGATTGATCTTTGTTGATATGAATCGGGATAAGCCTAAGGTAGAGATAATTCTCCATCCTGTCCCCTATAAAATAAGAAGAACGAAAAAGACCAGGGAAGGAATAATTAAAGAGGCAGAGGGTCGATCAGGGAATTTCAATCAAGGGGGTAGCAATAGGAAGAAGGTAATGACAGCCTATAGGGAAAATGCCATATTCATCGCATGTTGCCTGGAACGGGACGGTATCCTTTCAGCGAAGGATCTAAAGCAACTTGGTACCGGTTCCAAGACCTATTCTATATTATACAACAACTTCTATGGTTGGTTTCATAGAGTGGCCAGGGGGAAGTATTCCCTGAGTGAGGTCGGGAAGTCCGCCCTGGCCGAGCACTCGGAGATAGCTAACTATTATAGGAAAAAGTTACAGTTGTAGTTCCATATCCCCGTACTTTAACCAGCCCTTCTTTCTCATAAATTCGGAAATCAACAGGGTGAGAAGGGCGGGAAGGATAAAGTGCATCATAAGGATCTCTGTTAACAATATCCAGGTGGGGATAGTTCCTTCCATGGTTGCCCAGACAGCGAACTGACCTACCAAACCACTGGTTCCCATACCTGCTCCTATTGGGTTGCTTTCCATCTTTAGGATTGTTGTGGAAAGGGGACCTAGGATGGCGCTGGCCAAGGTAGGAGGAATCCAGATTTGTGGCTTTCTAATTATATTAGGCACCTGTAGCATAGATGTACCCAAACCCTGAGCTATCAGCCCCCCTACTTTATTCTCTCTGTAGCTGGCTACTGCAAAACCTATCATTTGGGTAGAACAGCCCACTGTGGCCGCACCCGCAGCAAGGCCTGACATCTGCATGGAAATAGCCAAAGCGGCACTGCTTATAGGGGCAGTAAGTATCATTCCCATGGATGTGGAAACCAGAATTCCCATAGGGATAGGGTGAAGGACTGTTGCGGTGTTTATAACATGGCCCAGCCATGTCATAAAACCAGAGATATATGGGCCTACGAATTTCCCTGCCAGACCGCCGGCTAAAATGGTGACGGATGGGACCAACACTATATCAACTCTGGTCTTACCGGCTACCAACCTGCCCAATTCTGCTCCTACTACCGCTGCTATATAGGCTCCCATTGGGCCGGCACTCATAAAACTGTATCCAAATGCTCCGGTAGCGGCGGAAGAGTATATAACCAGGGGCTGGGCTTTCAATCCATGTGCAATGGCTACCCCTATGGCCGCTCCAACTACGGGGGATTGGGCGGATAAGACATCTGTAAAATCTGCAATAAAGCCTAAACCCGGTATCCTGGAAAGCTGAGAAAGGATCAAACCGATAATAAGGGATGAAAAAAGTCCCAAGGCCATGGCACTAAAGGCATCCAAACCATATCTGTTAATTCCTTTCTTTATAACCCCTTTTATGCTGTTCATGTCAACACATCCTTACTATATTTTATTAGCTTTATGTGCTAGTTCAATAGCTTACGGCATAACAAAGGTAATGGGCTATTTGTAAGTCTTAGTTTTCTCCCAATAATAGGCAACCAATAGCCATTACCGATATGTGCCTGACTAGCATAATGCGTTTTATTATGTATTTTGTTGGATTTTATTAGGATATATTATATCACCCATTCCGTTTTTTTCAAAATATTATTAGCATATCATGTATAAAAAGTACCAAACGATTGCTATGGCAATTCCAACGGGGATTTTCCTTGTAATGCCGGATATGAATGTTGTATAATGAAACTACTTATACAAAGAGGCTGTATGAACTGATAGATAATAGTATTTAAGCGGGGGAATGAGATGAAAACAAAAGCGGTCAGATTATATGGTATCAACGACCTTCGTCTGGAAGAATTCGAATTACCGGCCATCAAGAAAGATGAGATCCTGGCCCAAGTTATATCCGACAGTGTATGTATGTCTTCCTATAAGGCCGCTATACAGGGGCCCAACCATAAAAGGGTGCCTGACAATGTAGCCGAAAATCCTGTGATGATAGGTCATGAATTATGTGGGATTATTTTAGAGGTAGGAGAAAAATGGCAGGATCAGTTTATGCCCGGTCAAAAATTTACTATTCAACCTGCCTTAAACTATAAAGGTAGCCTGGATTCACCGGGATATTCCTATCCCTATATAGGAGGTGCTGCCACCCATATCATAATCCCCAACGAGGTAATGGAAACAGGTAGTCTTTTAGAATATAAAGGAGAAGCTTTCTTTTATGGCTCACTGGCCGAGCCCATGTCCTGTATAGTAGGCGCCTTCCATGCCAGCTACCATACAACGCCTGGCAAATATCAGCACAAGATGGGAATAGTAGAAGGCGGAAACATGGCTATATTGGCCGGTGTGGGACCTATGGGCCTTGGAGCCATAGATTATGCAATAAACTGTGATAGAAGGCCTGGGCTTTTGGTAGTAACCGACATAGATGAAGCAAGGCTAAAAAGAGCGGCTGAGGTTATTTCAGTTGAGAAGGCAGCCGAAAGGGGAGTCGAGCTTCACTATGTAAATACAGGTAAATTGGAAAACCCCGTGGAACATCTCATGTCCTATACCCATGGCAAGGGATACGATGACGTCTTCGTATTTGCTCCTGTCAGGGAGGTTATCGAACAAGGAGACGGAATCCTGGGTAGGGACGGTTGCTTAAATTTCTTTGCGGGTCCAACGGATCCGAATTTTAAGGCGCTTTTCAACTTTTATAACGTACACTATGGGTCCACTCACATTGTAGGTACCAGTGGGGGTAATACTGACGATTTGGCTGAGTCCCTGGACATGATGGCTAAGGGGCTTATAGATCCCTCAACCATGATCACACATATCGGAGGCCTCAACAGTGTTGTAGAGACAACCCTTAATCTACCCAATATTCCCGGAGGCAAGAAATTGATATATACCAATATCGAAATGGATTTAACAGCCATTGAAGATTTTAGGAAGATGGGGGAGACTGACTGTAGGTTTGAAGAGTTGGCAAGAATAGTTGAAGAAAATAACGGGCTCTGGTGTCCTGATGCGGAAAAATATCTACTAAAGAATTTTTAGTAAAAAAAGGTGGTATCCTTAAGGGATCCACCTTTTTTAGATGAGTTTGGATGTATTCTTATCTCATTTCTTGACCCCCGGTTACATTGATAGCCTGTCCTGTCATGTAGCTGGCCTGGTCCGAGGCCAGAAAAACAAGGACGTTTGCCACGTCATCATACGTGCATCCCCTGCCAAGGGGAACCTGGTTGAGATACTTTTGTCTGACCTCTTCCTTGGTGATACCCTGGTTTCGGGCGTATTGTTCATATAGACTATTTACCCAAAGGGGGGAATCCAACAGGTTACCTGGGCAAATAGCGTTGACCCTGATATTATGGGGAGCAAATTCCAGTGCAAGGCTTTGGGTAAGACCGATACCACCGAACTTGCTGGCAGCATATGCAGAATTTTTGAAGGAGCCTTTTTTACCTGATTTGCTGTTTATCTGTATTATATTACCATAACCTTGTCTTATCATTACATCGGCGACTGCCTTCACACAGTTAAAATATCCCAAAAGGTTTACTTCCATTACTTTTTTCCATTCCTGGCTGGTAAATTCTTTGACTGCCTTGGCTATCAGGATTGCTGCATTGCACACAAGCAAGTCAATCCGGCCATACCTGGCCATGGTTTCTTTAACCATATTCTCACATTGAGAATAATCGGCAACATCCACTTTGACAGCCAGACTGTCCCTAAGTTGATTTGCGGTATCCATAGCTGCGTTCAGATTGATGTCGGCTACAACTACCTTGGCTCCTTCATCGTGAAGCCGAAAACACAGGGCCTGTCCAAGCCCCTGACCCCCGCCTGTTACTATGGCTACTTGGCCTTCCATCTTGCCCAAGAAAATCACCCTTTCCATATTCCCATAAACGCTGATAACATCCAGCTTTCAAAGTCTAATTGCGTTAGAGCAGATATCTAAATGTATATTGTTAACAGGCATAAGATTCCAAATCTATGCATCGTGGATTATAATAGGAGCAGAAATTTACAATAATTATACAATATTCCAGCATCATTATCAATAACGTGTTACGGTTTGAGATAAGGACAGGATAAATCCGGCTTGTTTCATAGTTTTATACAGAAAGTACCCGATGCTATCTTCATATAATTAAAATAATGGGTTAAGCTATGATAATAGCTTTCAGCGGTCGAATAAATTGACTAAAAAGGGTTAATCTGGTAGGATAACAGTGTATACGATCTATTATTGAGCCATGCGAAATAACATTTTTGTGCATATGAGAATATGTGAAATTGGAGGATGTACTATATGGCGATACCAGTAATTATGCCCCGTCAGGGTCTAAGTGTAGAAAGTTGTATAATCACAAAATGGCATAAAAGGAAAGGTGATTCGGTGGAAGTTGGGGATCCCCTTTTTACATACGAGACCGATAAGGCAACCTTTGAAGAGGAGTCACAACATTCCGGTATAGTTTTGGATATTTTTTATGAAGAGGGGGACGATGTCCCAGTGCTCACCAATGTATGTGTCATTGGTGATGAAGGGGAAGATCCTTCCATATATTCACCCCATGCCGGAGAAAATGTACAAGAGTCTACGCAGGAACAAACAGAGCTTATTCAGGAGATGGAAATAGACGAAGCCGAATCTCGTGGGGTGAAACAGGAAAAGGTTGACTGGAACAAGAATATTATTAAGATTTCACCCAGGGCTAAGAATTTAGCCGATAAGGCAGGGATTGACATTTCCAAGGCTAAAGCAACAGGTCCGGAGGGGCGTATAATTGAAAGGGATATATTGACATTGATGGAGAAAGAGCCGTCATTAGTCTCCCCAGCAGGCCTTGAAAAGGATACTGAGCTGGATTATGAAGAAGTAAATATACCCAATATACGTAAGGTTATTGCAAGGACAATGCATGAATCCCTAATGACAAGTGCACAATTAACTCTTCATTCCTCTTTTGATGCAACTGAAATACTGGCTTACCGTTCCAATCTAAAAGAAAAGGGCGAGAAATTTGGCCTTGGCAGAATAACTCTCAACGATATGATCTTATATGCAGTTTCACGCACTCTATTAAAGCACAGGAATTTAAACGCATATTTCCTTGGAGATTCTATGCGGCTATTTAACAGGGTCAATTTAGGGGTGGCTATAGACACTCACAGGGGCCTTATGGTTCCAACCATATTCAATGCCGACACGAAATCATTATATGAAATATCCCAGGAGGTAAAGCGATTAAACGAAGCCTGCCAATCGGGCACCATTAGTCCGGACCTTCTGACGAATGGAACCTTTACCGTTACAAATCTAGGTACTCTGGGGATAGAATCCTTTACCCCTATCCTCAATCCACCTCAGACAGGTATATTGGGTGTCAACTGTATAACGCATAGGGCAAGAGAATCCAATGGAGAAATTGATTACTATCCCGCCATGGGCCTATCCTTAACTTTCGACCACAGGGCAGTGGACGGAGCACCGGCTGCAAGGTTCTTACAGGAGCTGGTGGAAAACCTGGAAGGGTTTAGCTTGCTTTTAGCTAAGTAGTAAGAAGGCTTAGCATCTTGTGCAATCTCATATACCAGCATAAGGTGCGGTAGTTTCAGGGTACCTAACAGGTACAATTTATATAAGAGTTTAGAATGAAAGGGGTATATTCATGCCAAAGTCCCAGTTTATCGATCCCAATCAAGTTCGAAAAAGTGGCTTCATTGAATTTAAGGATATTCCAATAAATCAATACCAAAAGACCATAGAAGAGGAAAAGGCCAACTATTCAAAAGAAGAGTTTATGAGGATATTCCGGGATATGACCATTATTCGCGAGTTTGAGACTATGATAAACGAGATAAAGACAACCGGCGAATACAATGGGATATCCTATAACCATCCGGGACCTGCGCATCTGTCCATAGGTCAGGAGGCATCTGCCGTAGGCCAAGCATACCTATTGGATGAAAATGATTTTATTTTCGGCTCCCATCGAAGTCATGGAGAGATTCTTGCCAAAGGCCTGTCGGCTATTAATGGGATGAAGGATGAGGATCTGTTAAGGATTATGGAGGAGTTCTTTGACGGGAAAATACTAAGGATAGTAGAGAGTAACCGGAATAAAGCAGACAACGTAAAGGAATTGGCCATGGACTTCCTCCTATACGGTACCCTGGCAGAGATTTTTGCCAGAGAAACAGGTTTTAACAAGGGGTTAGGGGGATCCATGCATGCATTTTTTACGCCTTTTGGGATCTATCCCAACAATGCAATAGTAGGCGGTTCGGCCGATATTGCCATGGGTTCAGCCCTTTATAAGAAAATAAACCTAAAGGAAGGCATTGTCATAGCCAACATAGGTGATGCCTCCATGGGCTGTGGTCCTGTATGGGAAGCCATGAACATGGCTGCCATGGATCAGTACAGGTTGTTATGGGATGAAAACCATAGAGGCGGGCTTCCTATAATTTTCAATTTCTTTAATAATCAATACGGTATGGGTGGGCAGACCAGTGGGGAAACCATGGGCTACCACATCCTGGCCAGAGTCGGAGCCGGAATAAACCCGGATCAGATGCATGCGGAAAGGGTTGATGGATTTAATCCCTTGGCCGTAATTGATGCCATTAGGAGGAAGAAGAAGATCCTAGCGGAAGGAAGGGGTCCCGTCCTACTGGATACCCTTACCTACAGATTCTCCGGTCACTCCCCCTCAGACGCCTCCAGCTATCGTACAAAGGAAGAGTTAGAGGCTTGGATGGAGCAGGATCCCCTTCAGGTTTACAAGAGGGATCTGGTAGATGCTGGTGTAGCCCATGAGGACGAATTTGAGTATATTTGGTCAGCGACCAGAGAGCTAATCTCTAAAACTCTTAGGTTATCCATAGACGACACTATTTCGCCCAGCATGGACCTGAAAAGCAACCCCAACATAATTGCAGAATTGATGTTTTCTAACCAACGAATAGAGAAAATGGAAGATAGGGAACCTGATGTACTCATACCCAAGGAGGACAATCCCAGATTAAAGCAGATAAAGAAAAAGGTTAGGACTGCCTATCAAGACGGGAAACTGGTACCCAAAAACAGGGTATTACAGTTTAGAGATGCAATTTTTGAGTCTATATTGGATAAGTTTTACCTGGATCCTACCTTGGTTGCCTATGGGGAAGAGAATAGGGATTGGGGAGGAGCCTTTGCGGTGTATAGAGGTCTTACGGAATCGTTGCCATATCATAGGCTATTCAATACTCCCATTTCCGAGGCAGCTATAGTGGGCTCTGCGGTGGGATATGGCCTATCGGGGGGCAGGGTAATAGTAGAGCTTATGTATTGTGACTTTTTAGGCCGGGCCGGAGATGAGGTATTCAACCAGCTGGCCAAGTGGCAGTCCATGAGTGCGGGAGTTCTAAAGATGCCGGTGGTTCTCAGGGTGTCTGTGGGCTCAAAATATGGTGCCCAACATTCTCAGGACTGGACATCCCTATGCGCTCACATTCCTGGTCTTAAAGTAGTATTTCCTGCAACTCCTTATGATGCCAAGGGCTTGATGAACAGCGCGCTTATGGGAACGGATCCCGTTGTTTTCTTTGAGAGCCAGAGGATCTACGATGTAGGCGAAATGTTTAATCCCGAAGGGGTGCCTGAGGAGTATTATGAGGTACCAATCGGAGAGCCGGACATCAAAAGGGAAGGTGAGGATATAACGATATTGACCATAGGTGCTACCCTATATAGGGCTCTGGAAGCTGCAGACCGGTTATATGATGATTATGGTTTAAGCGCCGAGATCATTGATGCCAGATCCCTGGTACCCTTTAACTATGAAAAGGTGATTAAGTCCGTCCAAAAGACGGGAAGAATCCTGTTGGTCAGCGATGCCTGCGAAAGGGGATCATACCTAAACGATCTAGCCCAAAATATAAGTGAGTTGGCTTTCGATTATCTTGATGCTCCCCCTGTGGTCCTGGGGGCAAAGAATTGGATTACTCCGGCCTTTGAACTGGAAGAGCATTTCTTCCCTCAGCCGGATTGGTTTTTGGATATAATACATGAAAGAATACTACCTCTTGATGGACATAAAGCAAAGAATAACTTTACCAAAAGCGAACAGATTCGGTATAATAAATATGGGGTATAAGGGATATAAGAAGGGGTGCACTAAGTGCACCCCTGTTTTGTTCCTGTCACTTCATAATTGATGGTAACATAAAGATTCCAACTTAACCTCTTGTTCTAGTTCATAATCTTAGGTATGAGCTATTGATAAGTAGTCAATAGCCATTACCGGCATATGATTGACTGGCACAACGCGTTAATTTATCTATTAGTATCGGTAGCAATGATATTCTTTTCTGCAAAGTACCTAGGTACGGTGTAAATGGCCAGGTATAAGACCATGGCCAGAAGCATAGCCCATATGCCGTCCCTGATGGAATGCTGTTTTATAAACACTGTGGATAGGCAAATAAGTACTGCACTTATTAAGGACAACCAATGCCAAATCTTGGATTGCTTTTTAAACTCCTCACAGTTTATTAAAGCAACATGAACTCCAATCGAGTTTAGCACATGGATGCTGGGAGCTACGTTGGTATTGGTATCTGTTTCGTATATATGCTTTATCATCCTGGAAAATATATCATTTGATGTAATGTTAGGTCTTAGGTTCTGGGCATTAGGAAATAACATATACAAGACATAACATATACACATCCCACCAAATATAAACCAACAGAGTCTAAAATAATCCTTTCTTGAAACCAGACCCAAGTATAAGAAACCTATTGCCATATAAGCAAACCAAAAAAGATAAGGCAAAACGAATACTCCAATGAATGGTATATAGCTATCTATAACGGAATACATGAAATATTTAGGGCGTATAACTCGTTCGAGATAATAGAACCAGATTTGACATATCCCATATAGGGACAATAAGGAAAAATGCCAATACCTATTCCAGATATCGTTTACTGTTTTACTATTTAGCCTCATCGGTATAACCCCCACCTGTACTTTAAGACATATTTATATAAAAAGCGATAGTGTCAATGCTTGGCACGGCAATATTATACAGTATATAGTGTTATATAATTCTTAAAAGTGTCTTAAGAAGTCCGTTCATAACATAAATGCCCAATATTTTTCAAACTTTGATATCATATATTAGCCCATAATTGGTCTGTTGATGCATAAATCTTGGTTGTTTATAGAATTCTTCTATGCTAGAATTAATAAGACAAGAAATAAGACCTATGAGGAGGGGACCAATTTGTATATTGTATTATTAGGACCACCGGGATCCGGTAAAGGAACTCAAGGGCAAATGTTATCAACGAAACTAAACATCCCTCACCTTTCAACTGGTGATCTATTTAGGGAAATTCTGGATAATCCCAAACATGAACTATATGAATCTTTACAGGTTATAAAAGAAGGAAAACTGGTATCTGATGATGTTGTGAATAAGGTGGTTGGGGGAAGTCTTAGAGATCCCAGGTTTGAAGATGGAATAATATTTGACGGTTATCCCCGGACTATCGCACAAGCTCAAGCCTTGGACCAGGAACTGGAAAGTATAGGCAAAGCAGTGGATGTAGTAATAGACATCCATGTTACTAAAGAAGTACTCCTGGGAAGACTGTTGGGACGCAGAAGTTGCCCAAATTGCAAGAGAATATTCCATGTAAGCCAAGGGATAAGTGAATGCCCCGATTGCCAAATAACACTTATCCAAAGGCCTGATGATAATGAGGAAACCATTTTGGAGCGTTTTGATGAATACCAAACCAAGACTGCTCCATTACAAGAATATTATCGCCAAAGCCGAACTAACTACATAGTCATTAAGGTATTCGAATCTTCCAGGACAGCTGACAGCGTTCAGCAGGAAGTCTGGGATCGGCTTTATGGACTGGGACTAGTAAAATAATGAGAGTCTTTGCGATCGGTGATTTGCATCTGCCCGGCGGGCAAGATAAACCCATGGATATCTTCGGGGCCCATTGGGAGGAACATTGGGAAAAGATTAAGGAAAACTGGTTAAAGGCCATTACGCCTCAGGATATTGTCCTTATACCCGGGGACATTAGCTGGGCCATGACGCTGGAGGAAGCACTGCCGGATTTGGATGATATAGGAGCTTTGCCCGGCACCAAGATCCTAATAAGGGGAAATCATGACTATTGGTGGTCTTCGATTTCCCGTATCAGGGATCAAACCCATAGATCCATCTATCCGTTACAAAATGATAGCTTTAAACCTGAGGAGTTAACGGGACTGGCTTTTTGTGGTACCAGGGGCTGGCTAATACCTGGAGCCAGAGGGTTCACTGATCATGACCAGAAAATTTTCAACAGAGAGCTTAATCGGTTAAAACTATCTCTGGATTCAGCTTTGGATGCCGAAGAAATTATTGTATTGCTCCACTATCCTCCTTTCGACGATAAGGGAATGGAAAGTGAGATTTGCCACCTTATAAGGCAATACCCCGTAAGGCATGTTGTATACGGACATCTACACGGAGATAGCTTAAGAGGTGTGATTGAGGGAGAATTTAATGGACTGACATACCATCTTGTATCTTGCGATTATTTGAATTTTAATCCAAAACTTGTTAGGAAGTAAGATGGAAAGTATTAGCAGTACATGTGGTTTAAAGGCAGAAAATTAAATGACAGGAGCTGGATACCAGGGGCAAATAATGACAAATAGGACAAAAAAATGAAGTCAAATTATGTAGATACGTACGAGGAACGCGGCAGATGGCCGCGTTTTTTATCTTTTTGGGACTTATTTCCCATTTTGGGGCTATGAAATATTTTTTTTAATAATTTGGAAGGATTTTTTAAAATGATAGAGAATATGTAATTAAAGTGGTTGAAAGTGGGGATAAGTGGTGCGATAATATAGAAGAGGGGTGAAGGTGGTGTTCATTGGCGAATATCAACATACTCTTGATCCAAAAGGGCGAGTTATTATGCCCTCCAAATTCCGCGATGGTTTGGGCGAGAGTTTTGTTGTGACCAAAGGGCTGGATAACTGCCTGTTTGTTTACCCCCAAGGTGAATGGGAAGAGCTGGAACGCAAGCTGCGAATTCTGCCATTGACCAGCAAGGATGCCAGGGCCTTTACCAGGTTTTTTTTCTCGGGAGCCACTGAATGTGAATTGGACAAACAGGGTAGGATCTTGATACCTGCCAATCTTCGCGAGTACGCCGGACTGGATAAGGATCTGATTATAATTGGTGTTGCCAGCAGGATTGAAATCTGGGGCAAGGAACGTTGGGAAGATTATAACAGTGCCGCCAATTTAGATCATCAATCTATTGTGGAAAAGATGGCAGAATTAGGAATATAGGAGGATCCGGATGAAATTTCACCACATTCCCGTATTATTTAATGAAACCATTGAAATGCTTAATTTAAAGCCAGGACAGATAATAGTAGATGCTACTCTGGGTGGAGGAGGACATGCCGGAGGGATATTGGAAAGGATAGCCCCGGATGGTACTCTCATAGGGATAGACAGAGATCCTAACGCTCTGGCAGCAGCCAGAGCACACTTAAAGGAGTATGGGGATTCGTTAATAACTGTCCATGGTAACTTTAATGATCTTGGTACTATTTTAGGTAAGCTGAATATTCCATATATCAATGGCTTGGTAATGGATTTAGGTGTTTCATCCCACCAGCTGGATGAGAAAAGCCGTGGTTTTTCTTATCAGGACGATGCACCCCTGGATATGAGAATGGATCCGACCCAGCCTTTCAGTGCCATGAATGTTGTCAACGAATACGAAGAAAAGCAATTGGCAAAGATCATCTTAGAATATGGCGAAGAGAGATGGGCTGCCAGGATAGCCAAGTTTATAGTAGAGAACCGACCGATACATACTACAGGCGAATTGACTGAGATCATCAAGGCCGCTATCCCTGCAAAAGCAAGGAGACAGGGGCCCCACCCTTCCAAGAGAACTTTTCAGGCCATTCGGATTGAAGTCAACGGAGAGCTTGAGATTTTGGAAGGCGCCATAGAAACAGCGGTAAATTTCTTAGAATCGGGCGGTAGATTATGTGTTATTACTTTTCATTCCTTGGAGGACAGGATTGTGAAGAATACTTTTCGAAGGCTTGAGAGACCATGCACCTGTCCGCCGGATTCGCCGATATGCATATGTGATAAAAAGGCTTCTATAAAGATTCTAACCAGAAAGCCTATTACTCCTTCCAAGTATGAAATAGATGAAAATCCACGCTCGCGGAGCGCCAAGCTTAGAGCTTGTCAAAAACTATAGCAATAAACGGGTATCTAACATAAACATCGAGGGGGCTGAATAGAATTGTTAGTAGCGGAAAAAGAACAATATACAGGGATTTATTACCCCCCTAAGGTAGAGGTAGGGCAACCCATTTCCGTGCCACGTACGCAGGCAGTACCTAAAACAAAGTCAAGGGCCAGGAAGATGATATCCCATATAGCCCTAATCATTATCGGGTTTGCTATATGCTCATGCACTGTTGCCAGGTATGCCATAATTGCTCAAAAACAACAGGAGATTATTGAACTTGGTAAGATACTGGAGAAGCAACAGACTATCCAGGAGTATATGAGACTGGAGTTAGCCTCCCGTGGAAATTTAGAGCAAATAGAGGAGATCGCAAAGAATAATTTGGAGATGGATTATCCCGATAGGGATCAGATCCTTCTTGTAGAGCTGCCAAAGGATACCGACATGACTGAGGTAGAGACTGCATCGGTGGCAACTGTAGAAAAAGAGAGTCTTTGGAGTAAACTGGTAAGCCTTTTGGACTAAATATTGGTCTATAGAGATGTATTTCTGATGATCCGCAGTGTAGCCGTTGTTGACTAATCGAACTTAATTTTTTCAACCGGTTATTTTATTTTTTATTCGAATTTAGCAGGGTGGTGGTAGCAATGGCTGTCCCCAGTGTTACAAACAGAAAAAGGTTGCTAACCATGCTGGTATCATTTACATTGATTTTTATCGGACTAATAGGACGCTTGGGTTATATTCAACTTATATGGGGAAAAGAGCTTCAACAAAAGGCAGTGGGACAATGGACACGGAACCTGGCGGTATATCCAAAAAGGGGAATGATCAAGGATCGCAACGGGAATATTCTGGCTCAAAGTGGGAGCTCGGAGACCATTGCCGCCCGCCCCAGTCAAATAAAGGATCCAAAAGGTACTGCTGCTATTTTAGCACCTATTTTAGAGATGGATGAGGATAAGTTATACGAGAAACTATCGGATACAAAAAGCTCCTTTGTTTGGATAAAAAGACAAGTAACAAGAGAAGTGGCCAATCAGGTTAGGGCGCTAGGCATAAAAGGTATAGATTTTACCGAAGAACCCAGGCGGTATTACCCCAACCGAGAGTTGGCTGCTCATGTATTAGGGTTTACCATGAAATATGCCGAGGGTGAAGATGGACTAAAGGGGCAGGACGGCGTAGAACTCTATTATGATAAGTATTTAAAGGGTCTAGCCGGAAAAATTGTTATGGAAACCGATGCCAGGGGCAGGGAGATGCCCGATAACGTAGATAGATATATTCCACCTATAGATGGGCTGAACCTGGTATTAACCATTGATCAGGTAATTCAGCATTTTACTGAGAAAGCCGTAAATGATGCCATGGAGAAGTATGCGGCAAAAAAGGTGTTTGCCATCGTCATGGATCCTAATACCGGTGAGATTTTAGCCATGGCCAACAGACCAACATTCGACCCCAATGATCCCCCCAGGGAATTGGGGTATGAGGGTATGCAGGAATATGTGAAGAATTTTTTGGCAAAGGATAGTATGGATCCAGGGTCAACTTTTAAGATTATAACCACTGCCGCAACCTTGGATTCGGGCGTAATGACACAGGAAAAAACCTTCAACTGTCCTGGATTTAGAATAATAGAGGGAAATGAGAGGATCAGATGCCATAAGGCAGGAGGACATGGTCATCAGACATTTGCAGAGGCGGTAGAAAATTCCTGTAATCCGGCTTTTGTAGACATGGCCTTGGCACTTGGTAAGGATAAATTCTACAGATATATTGAGGCCTTTGGTTTTGGTCAAAAGACGGGCATAGACATAAACGGTGAAGCGCAGGGGATTGTAATCCCGAGGGAGGCGGTAAAGAATTTGGACTTGGCCAGAATCGGATTCGGCCAATCCATATCGGTTACGCCCTTACAGCTGATTGCAGCGAGTGCGGCGGCAATCAATGGTGGGAATTATATGAGGCCTTATCTTGCTAAGGCCTTGACTGAGACTAAGGTTGATCCTGAAACCGGTGAGGAATATGAACATATAGTCAAGGAATTCCAACCACAAAGATTGCGCCAGGTGATATCAAATGAGACATCCAAACAAGTGGCTAAAATACTTCAAGGGGTTGTAGAAAACGGGAGTGGTGCCAATGCTTATATACCGGGATATAGGGTAGGAGGAAAGACTGGAACCGCTCAAAAATATGGAGAAGATGGTAAAATTGTTCAAGGAAGGCATATAGCCTCTTTTATTGGTTTTGCACCTGCCGACAACCCAAGGGTTATAGTCCTGTTTGCAGTTGATGAGCCCCAGGTAGCCGTTGATTTCGGTAGCGTGGTGGCTGCGCCATATGTACAGATGATATTAAAGGACACATTACCATACCTGGGGGTTGAGCCTGTTTACGATGAAGAGACAGCGGAGCTCAATAGGCAGGTGGAGGTCCCGGATGTTATGGGTATGACTTTTGGTGAGGCATACGCAATGTTGGATGAAAGAGAACTTAAGTACCTTTCAAACGATTCAGTGGAGGCAGATACGGTAATCAAGGACCAGATGCCAAAACCCGGCGCTATGGTCAAAGTAAATACCACTATACTTCTATATGCCCAGGAGCAATCCCCGGAGGATTCTAGTATTGACCAGGAGGTAACTGAGGGTAAGGTTGTCGTACCGGATCTTAAGGGGAAATCCATTAGGGAAGCTAACAATATTCTAGTTTCCCTTGGCCTGAAATTAAGAATAGAGGGTTCAGGAGTAGCTGTGAGTCAGGATCCCCCTGCCCATAGTCAGGTTGAACCGGGTACTGAAATTATGGTTGAATTTACTATGCCGGGCCAGTAATATATAAAGGGTTTTAACTTTATTGCCAAAAGGCTATAATAGATATATCGGTTATCAATGAATAATTGATATTGTATTATATATTTAATAAACCCTTATCCCCTGACTAAGGGGTAAAAGTAAGATTAGGACGGTATCTTGAATGAAGCTGATTAAATTGCTTGAAGGCATAGATTATGAAAAAATTGAAGGTACATATAATGTAGATGTTGGGGATATGCATTACGATTCCAGAAGGGTGACCAATGGTTCTTTGTTTTTCTGTATTAAGGGACTGACGGTGGATGGACACGATTTTGCAGCTCAGGCGATTGACAGAGGAGCGAAGGTGCTGGTCCTTGAAAGAGATGTAAATGTAGGTGGGAATATAACCAAGGTATTTGTTAAGGATACCAGGGTGGCCATGGCGTATATGGCCAAAAACTATTACCATAATCCTACCCGGGACATTACCAGTATAGGTATAACAGGCACGAACGGGAAAACTACTGTAACTCATCTTATAAAATCCATATTGGAAAGAGCGGGGCATAAGGTAGGCCTTATAGGTACCATAACCAATATGGTGGGGGACAGAAAGATGCCGTCAGAAAGAACCACCCCCGAATCCCTCGATCTTCAAGCTATCTTGAGGGATATGGTGGATGATGGTGCCGATAGTATAGTTATGGAGGTCTCGTCCCATTCCCTTTGCCTGGGAAGGGTCGAAGGCATAATGTATGACATTGGGGTATTTACCAATCTATCCCAGGATCATTTGGATTTTCACGATAACATGGAAGAATACAGGGACGCCAAGGCCAGGCTTTTTGACCAATGCAGAACTGCCATTATTAATGTGGATGATGAGGCAGGCAGATGGATAATGGATAAAATTACTACTCAAACCTACACCTATGGCATCTGTAAAGAGGCGGATATATATGCGAGAGAATTGGAAATCACCGAAAGGGGTGTCACCTTTAGCCTTCATACACCTCATGGAGGTACAGGAATAAATCTAGGTATACCCGGTATTTTTAGCATATATAATGCTCTGGCTGCTGCCAGTGTATGCTATAGTCTGGGTATTCCCCTGGATGTTATAGCCCAAGGGCTGGAGGCAGTTAAAGGTGTAGATGGACGCTTTGAGCTATTGGACACCGGTACCGATTATTCGGTGATACTGGATTATGCCCATACTCCCGATGGTTTGGAAAACATTCTAAGGACTGCCAAAGGATTTGCAAAAGGAAAGGTAATAACCCTCTTTGGCTGCGGCGGTGATAGGGATCAAGCCAAAAGGCCCATTATGGGGGAGATTGCCGGAAAATATTCGGACTATTGCATCATAACATCAGACAATCCTCGCAGCGAGGAGCCCATGGACATAATTATGGATATTGTGCCCGGGGTAAGAAAAACAGATTGTCCTTATACTATAATAGAAAACCGCAGGGAAGCCATCGAATTCGCTCTGACCCACGCCAAGAAGGATGATGTGGTTTTACTAACCGGAAAGGGACACGAAACATATCAAATACTGAAGGATAGGACCATACCCTTCGATGAAAAGAAAATAGTTTTGGAAATACTAGGCAAAAATGAACGGGAGTAGAATAGATGAAATCTTTTACTGTAAGACAAATAATAGAGGCAACTCAAGGAAAGTTGTTAAACGAAGATCTTAGCCTTTTAGATATTTCAATAGATGGAGTGAGCACGGATAGCAGAACAATTAAAAAAGGTCAACTCTTCATTCCACTGGTAGGGGAGATTTTCGACGGACATTATTTTCTGGACCAGGTTGCAGAAAAAGGGGCAAAAGCTGTACTGGTACATAGGGACGACACAGGTTGGCTGCCGGAACTCTATCCACAAGTGGCAGCCGTAAAGGTGCCAGATACTCTAAGAGCTCTCCAGGATCTGGCATCGTTTCAACGTAGCCGGTTCAATATTCCTGTAGTGGCCATAACCGGGAGTAACGGTAAAACCACGACCAAGGATATGGTTGGACTGGTGTTATCTAAAGGCTACAATGTACTAAAAACTCAAGGCAACTTAAATAACGAAATCGGTCTACCCCTTACCCTTCTACAACTTGATGATCATCACCAGGTTACCGTAGTGGAGATGGGAATGAGCAACCTGGGAGAAATACACAGATTAGCAGAGATTGCCAGGCCTACAATCGGCATTATCACCAATATTGGGGTATCCCATCTTCAGAATCTGGGGACCAGGGATAACATCCTCAAGGCCAAGATGGAGATCTTCGATTTCTTTGGATCTGAGGATTGGGCCATACTCAACGGGGATGACGAGTATCTAGGTCGTGTAGGAGATGAAATAACCTCAAAAACACAATATTATGGTACTCGGGAAGACGCTGATATCAGGGCTCAAAACATAAAAAATTTAGGAGAAGAAGGAGTGTCCTACGATCTCGTAATTGACAGCCATCTGTATCCCATAAAAGTATCTATTCCCGGTAAACATAATGTGTATAACAGCCTGGCGGCTGTTGCAGTAGGTAGATTACTGGGGATAGGTATGCACGAAATTATTCATGCATTGAAGGAATTTCGCTCAGGGGACATGAGGCTCAATATCCTTACTACCAAGTCTGGGTTAAAGATCATAGATGATGTATACAATGCAAGTCCGAATTCTATGATAGCATCTTTAGAGATCCTAAAGGATCTTGGAGGAAAACGAAAGATTGCCATCCTTGGTGACATGCTTGAGCTAGGAGAATACTCTGAAAAAGGTCATCTGGCCGTCGGAGAAGTCGTAGCCCAATGTGGTATTGACCACTTAATCACCGTTGGCCGTGAGAGCAGCTTTATAGACAGGGGAGCACGGGATTTTGGAATGTCAGACACAAATATAACACATCTGGATTGTAATAAAGACGTAATAGGTATCCTTAACACAATGTTGAGGGTAGGCGATACTATATTAGTAAAGGGGTCGAGGGGCCTAAAAATGGAAGAAATAGTAGAATACCTAAGAGGTTGGGAACGAGGCTCCGAAGGGGGAGATAGGTAGTGGACAGAATTATCTATTCAGTAATAATATCATTTGTATTTACTTTAGCCCTGGGGGTAGCCATTATTCCCATGCTTAAGAGGCTAAAATTGGGGCAGAACATAAGAGACGATGGTCCCAAGTCCCATTTTGCCAAGGCTGGAACGCCTACCATGGGCGGTATTATGTTTATCATTCCCATTGTTTTGGTTTCTTTGGCCCTAACCACCAGAAGCTATGACTATACCATAGCTGCCGTGCTGGCCCTTCTAGGATTTGGTGCTATCGGGTTTACAGATGATTTCATTAAAGTCTATATGAAGCGTTCTCTTGGGCTCAGAGCCTATCAAAAGCTTTTGGGACAGATCTTAATTTCCGTTCTATTCGCTTTGTATGCGTATCGGAGTGTGGGCAGCAGTGTATACATTCCCTTTACCAATATCGAGTGGAACCTGGGTTATTTTTATGTTCCCATTATAGCTTTTATAATGGTAGGTACTGTTAACAGCGTAAACCTAACCGACGGCCTTGACGGTCTGGCTTCAGGGGTTACCTTGATCGTTTCCATGACTATAAGCATTATAGCTGCCTTTGCCGGTTACGCTATGGAGGAGGGCGGTCTCGTTAATATAGGACATAACTATAAAAACCTATCGATATTTGCGGCGGCTATAACCGGATCTTGTCTTGGCTTTTTAAGGTTTAACGTCCATCCTGCCAAGGTTTTTATGGGTGATACCGGTTCTATGGCTCTGGGAGGCGGTGTAGTTGCGGCAATGGTCTTACTAAGGATGCCCCTATTGCTCCCCATAATCGGCGGGGTCTACATGGCAGAGTCATTATCGGTTATTCTTCAAGTTATATCATTTAAGAGTAGGGGAAAACGTATATTTCGGATGAGCCCTATTCATCATCATTTTGAACTGGGAGGCATGCCTGAGACCAGGGTGGTGGCAATGTTTATGATTGCAACAGCTCTTCTTTGTCTCATAGGCTTGTTAGCGGTTTAGGGGAGAGTATACTATGGATTACAAGGATAAAAGGGTTTTAGTTGTAGGCCTTGCCCGCAGTGGGCTGGCAGCAGCCAAGACTCTAAGCGGTCTGGGGGCTAAAGTTATAGCCAATGACATTAAAAATGAGGAGGAACTCAAGGATGTTGTAGAAGAGCTTAACCCTATGGGGGTTGAATGGGCCTTGGGAATCTCCCCTATGGATTACCTAGACAGGGTAGATCTCATCGTGTTAAGTCCCGGTATACCCATAGATGCGCCCTTTGTACGAAGTGCACAGGAAATGGGTATAGAGGTTATAGGTGAAGTGGAGCTGGCCTATCGCCTTTGCAGAGCACCCATTGTTGCTATCACGGGAACCAATGGAAAGACGACTACTACTGCTTTGGTGGGAGAGATCTTCAAGGCAATGGGAAAGAAAACGTATGTGGTAGGCAATATAGGTATTCCCTTTGTCGGAATTGCAACGGAAACTTGTGAATCCCATATTGTAGTAGCAGAAATTAGCAGCTTTCAGTTGGAATCAATCCAGACCTTTCACCCTAGAGTATCAGCCATACTGAATATCACTGAGGATCATCTTAATAGACATAAGACTATGGAAAATTATATAGGATTGAAGGCCAGGGTTTTTGAGAACGCTACCGAATCGGATTGGCTTATTTTAAATGGTGACGATCCACTGAGTTCTAAACTGGCTAATATGACCAAGGCTAAGACTCTTTGTTTTAGCAGGACCAAAATCCTGGATAAAGGGGCGTGGTTGGAAGGTAATACCTTAGTCCTGGATATAGGTAGGGGCAGGGAAATGGTATGTAAGGTCAACGATATATTCATCCCTGGACCCCATAATCTGGAAAACGCCATGGCGGCGGTTTTGATAAGCAGGGTAATGGGCGTAGATACACAGACCATGGCTGACGTATTGAGGGTCTTCCCAGGTGTAGAGCATCGCATCGAACTGGTTCAAACCATTGGCGGTGTTACTTTTTACAACGATTCTAAGGGTACCAATATAGATTCCACCATCAAGGCTATAGAATCTATGACGGCACCCACGGTATTAATAGCCGGAGGCTATGATAAGGGTAGTAGTTTTGACAGCTTGATAGAGGCTTTTGGAGATACCATCAGTCACCTTGTGGTACTTGGCCAAACATCGGAGAAGATCATGCAGTCTGCTAAGGATAAGGGCTTCCAAAATGTTTATAGGGTAAATACTTTGGAAGAAGGGGTAAAAAAGGCATACAGCCTAGCGCAACCCGGCGAAAATGTCCTCCTTTCCCCTGCATGTGCCAGTTGGGATATGTTCAAGGATTTCGAAGAAAGGGGAAGGATATTTAAAGAGTCTGTAAGGGTTCTTGAGGAGGAGAATCGATGAAAAAGAAGCCCATGGACTACCCCATCTTTATTACGACTATCATATTGGTGTGCTTTGGTATAGTAATGGTATTCAGTTCCAGCTTCTATATGGCTCAATATAATCCGGATATTCAGGATAGCTATTATTTTCTGAAAACTCAGTCTAGATGGGCAGCTATTGGCCTGTTGGCAATGATTTTCATGTCCAATTTCAGTTATTGGAGGTTAAAAAAATACGCTAATCTCATGCTTATCGGGGGAATAGCGTTATTGGTAGCACTTTTGATATTTGGCAAGCCATTTAATAACGCCAAACGTTGGTTTATTATAGGAGGTATTAGTATACAGCCCTCCGAGATTATGAAGTTTGCTCTAATAGTATTTTTATCTGCCAGCATTTCAAAAAATAAGGATCGAATAAAAAAGCCTATTACTGGATTTGGCTACTACCTAGCCATTACCGGTTTGATATTCATATTAATTTTCTTGCAGCCTAACCTGAGCACTGCAAGCAGTATAGTCATTCTGGCCATGGTCATTATGTTTGTAGGCGGAGCCAAATTGTCGCATTTTGCAACCGTCATGATTATGGGTATTGCAGGTATATATGTTGTACTTCAAAATGTGGACCCAAGCGATTACCGAGTAAAGCGTTATCTAACCTTTTTAGATCCCTGGGCAGATCCTTTGGGTGATGGCTTTCAGGTCATTCAGTCCCTATATTCCCTGGGTTCTGGGGGTATATTTGGGATGGGCTTGGGGCAGAGTAGACAGAAATATCTATTTCTACCCTATGCAGAAACGGACTTTATATTTTCAATCATAGGTGAGGAATTGGGTTTTATCGGAGCCACACTGGTTATTGTTTTATTCTTGATCCTAATTTGGAGAGGAGTTAAAATTGCTCTGACTGCCCCCGATCTTTTTAGTTGCCTGTTGGCTACTGGGATAACTGCGGTTATTGGTATACAGGCAGCAATCAATATTGCCGTTGTTACATCCTCTATGCCGGCAACGGGCTTACCCCTACCCTTTATTAGTGCAGGAGGGTCCTCATTAGCCTTTTTTATGGCCAGTATAGGAGTGCTTCTTAACATATCAAAATATTGCAAGGCGACCTAAGGATGGGGTAAAATTTGTCACACCTCTTTTTAGAATGCATATCATGATAGGGCAGGATAGCTAATAAGAGAGGTGTATGCCGTGGCAAAGTTTGTAATTACCGGCGGGAAAAAATTAGAAGGCTCGGTTAGGGTATCGGGAGCCAAGAATTCTGTTCTACCCATTTTGGCTGCTGCCCTATTAACCACCAAGGAAATTATTTTAAAGGATTGTCCGGATTTAGCCGATATAAAAAAAGTCATTGGAATTTTAGAAGCTGTTGGATGTAAGGTGAAAAGAGAAGGTAGCACTTTGATTGTGGATCCATCCACCATTACCACTTGGATAATCCCGGACAAGTTTGTCAAAGAAATCAGATCTTCCATTATATTTTTAGGGGCAATGATCGCAAGGCTTGGAAAGGCCAAGGTCACTTACCCGGGAGGATGTGAAATAGGGCAAAGACCCATAAATCTACATTTGGAGGGTTTAAAAAAGCTGGGGATAGAAGTAAACGATTCCTATGGTTATATTGAATGTCATGCTCATTCCCCTGTGGGAGCTGAAATTCATTTGGATTATCCCAGCGTTGGAGCTACGGAAAATATTATTCTGGCAGCCACTGCAGCCCATGGTTATACTATAATCCGCAATGCCGCCAAGGAACCGGAGATAGGCGACCTACAGAATTTTATAAATGCCATAGGCGGAAAGGTATGCGGTGCAGGCACAAGTACCATAATAGTAGAGGGTAAGCGGCCCATGAGGGGGGCAACCCATACTATCATTCCAGATCGTATAGTAGCAGGGACTTATCTAACCGCGGCAGCCATAACCGGCGGTGAGGTGTTAATCGAGAATGTGATATTGGATCATATCTACCCCGTTGTCGCGAAGCTTAGGGAATCAGGGGCCATTATTAAATCCGTCGGGTCGGCTGTACTTATAAAAGGAAGGGATAGGCCATTGCCTATATACCATACTACTACCCTACCTTATCCGGGTTTTCCCACCGATATGCAGGCGCCATTAATGAGCCTTCTATCCGTATCATCAGGTACCAGCGTTATGGTGGAGACCATATTCGAGAATAGGTTTAAGCATGTTCCGGAATTAATACGCATGGGCGCCAATATCAGGATAGATGGGAAAACAGCGGTTATTCAAGGTGTTGACAGTTTAAGGGGCACGACGGTTACTTCCCACGATCTTCGGGGTGGTGCTGCATTGGTCTTGGCCGGACTAAGGGCTGAAGGACAAACCATTGTAGAGAATACATACCATATCGAGCGGGGATATGAGTGCCTAGAATGCAAACTAAGGAGTCTGGGTGCAGAAATAGAAAAAATCTAAGCTTCAAGGACAAGGTGGTCGAATGAGAAACCCAAAGAAAAGAAGACATGCATTCCTAGTTCTGTTGTTGCTCCTGGGCATAACGGGTATTGTCTTTATAGGAACTGACGGTTTTCAGATTAAGGAAGTTACAATTGTTGGAAATGGTAAGATTTCAAAAGAGGACATAATAAAAAGAGCTGGGATCCCCCACAATCAAAATATCTTTAAGCTCAATAAGCAACTCATTAAGGAAAGGTTGGAGACGGAGCCCTATTTGGAGGTTCTGTCCATTAAGAGGCAGTACCCCAATGGAGTTATAATTACTGTGAGAGAAAAGGAAGCGGCAGGGGTTATTCCATACTTAAATTCCTATTATGTTATAGACAGGGATTGTTATATAATGGAAATAGCCGATTCTTTAGATAATTGCCAGTATCCTTTAATTCGAGGAGTACAGATAAGTAATTTTCTGGTAGGCAAAAGACTCATTGCTTCAGACGAATATCAATTAAAGGTCCTCTCTAGGATCCTTGAATCCCTTAAGGATTTGGGATTGGAGGATCAAATTTCTGAAATAATTGTGGACAACCCCGAGGATGTTGAACTAATACTAATTAGTGGAATGCGGGCCAAGATTGGACAGGCAATAGAAGTAGATAAAAAATTGATTTGGCTTAAAAGTCAGGAAATGCAGGATATCTTGAATGGTATATCAGGTGGTATATTGGACTTAAGTGTCCCCTCAAAACCGGTTTTTTATTCAGATGAAAGTTGAGGTGAACTCATGAAAAAATCTGCAAAAGGGCAATTTGCTCTGACCATTGTTAGCCTGATCTTGGGTCTTATGTTGGCTGCACAGTTTAAAAACGTGCAAAAGGTAGGCGGGAATGTATCAATTCAAAGAACTCAGGAGCTAACAGAGTATATAAAGAAACTGGAATCGGATAACGAGAACCTTCTTAATCAAATTAACGAATATAAAGATATTATTAGCAGCTACGAGAATACATCACAGGATGAGACCTTGTTAAATGAGCTAATAAGGACCAAGAGTCAAGCCGGGCTGTTGCCTATGGAGGGGCCGGGGGTTGTTATTACAGTAGATAATCTTCTTATAAGCGGCTGGGACGGAAACCAGCAAGTTTTTCAAAGTGTTCATTATGATGATCTCTTGAGATTGATAAACGAGTTAAATGCAGCTGGTGCGGAGGCTATTGCTATTAACAATGAAAGAGTAATTTCCACAACGGAAATCCGAAACGCAGGGGATTATATTGTTATCAATACAAACAGACATTCAGCTCCTTTTGAGATAAAAGCCATCGGCAATCCGGATAACCTGGAAGCTGCATTAAAGCTTTTAGGAGGGGTTGTAGACAACTTGAGCCAAATTCTGGATATCTCCATTAAGACCGAGGAGAGGATCACCATTCCTAAATATGAAGGTACCGTAAATTACAGGTATGCTGAGCCTCTGCAGGAAAATTCGTGAGGGATACAGATGAAAATAAAGAAGGATATTTGGATACTGACCTTTGTTGGGATACTGGCTGGTTTTTTTGCAATAAGGGCTTTTGAAGCTCAAAACCCTCAGCTTGGGTTTAGCAATATGCTGTCCCCCTATACCCTGGATCGATATTTTCAGGATAGATCCATAGCCAGTATAGAATATTACTTAAATCAGACAAAGGCTCTTGAAGAAAGCAAGGCTCTTTTATTGGAAGAAATTAGAGAACTGGAAAAGATAATATCAGAACATGAAGAAACAGCCGCTGCCAAGCTAGACAGGGGAGAGCAAATCCGACAAGAATTACAAGATAGCAGGATGATAGCGGGAATGTTGGATATTGAAGGACCCGGTGTAGAGATCATACTGGATGATAGAAAAAGGGATACCATTTTAGATAGCGATACGGATATGATTGGCTATTATATAGTTCATGACAGCGATCTTCTTGAAGTGGTAAATGAGCTTAGGGCAGCGGGAGCCGAAGCAGTGGCGATAAACGGTGTAAGGATTACAGGGTCATCCAGGATAAGCTGTGGCGGGCCTACCATTAATGTAGGCAAGGAGCAGCGATTTGCTCCCCCGTTCATTATTCATGCCATTGGAGACCCGGAGGTCCTGACTTCTTATTTCCAGAGAGATGATAGTATCTATCAAACCTTGATGTTCTGGGGATTGAGATTTGAAATTAAACAAAAGGACGTGATACAGATACCGCGCTATATCGGTGACATAGAATTTAGATATGCTAAACCTATAAGGGAGGATGAATAAGATGTTGCTTCCATTGCTGGGTGTAATTATAGGGATTGTTCTGGGACTCTTGTTACCGCTACAGATCCCCATGACTTATGCACCGTATATGTCTATTGCGGTTTTGGCGGCTCTAGACTCGGTATTTGGCGGAATGCGAGCAAAGCTCGAGGATAACTTTGAGTCCGATATCTTCATCTCGGGATTTTTTGGTAACGCCTTTTTGGCGGCAGGGCTGGCCTATATAGGAGATAGATTGGATGTCCCTATATATTTGGCTGCTATCTTCGCCTTTGGCATAAGATTATTCCAAAATTTTGCTGCCATGCGCCGACACTTTTTGACATATTTACGCAAAAAGTCCGGTATAGGTCAGGAAAAATAATTAATTATGTTATTCCGTTTTATGGTGATTTATGATAACATAAAGAATATATTAAACATATTAATCTAAATGCTATTGTCACTACATGATCTACAGAATTCTCCGTTTAGATACGGGATTTTCACTGGATAGGCCGGTTAATGGTTGATTATTCGCTGAAAAAGGAATTAGGGGAGGAAGGGAAATGCTGGAATTCGATATTGATATGGATCAATTTGCTGATATAAAAGTGGTTGGCGTTGGGGGTGGAGGAAATAATGCCATAAATAGAATGGTCCAGTATGGTCTAAAGGGCGTAGAATTTATTTGCATTAATACGGACAAGCAGGCATTACATATATCCCAATCAAATATAAAGATACAAATAGGTGAGAAGCTAACAAAGGGACTTGGTGCCGGGGCCAATCCGGAAATTGGACAAAAGGCTGCAGAAGAAAGCAGGGAGGATATCCAGCTGGCACTTGAAGGTGCGGATATGGTATTTATTACTGCGGGTATGGGGGGAGGTACCGGCACAGGGGCTGCACCTATAGTGGCTGAGATAGCCAAGGAATTGGGTATTCTGACTGTAGGAGTGGTTACAAAACCCTTCCTCTTTGAGGGACGACAAAGGATGACCAATGCTGAGAGGGGTATAGTTGAATTAAAGGAAAGGGTGGATACCCTGGTAACCATACCCAATGACAGGCTACTGCAGGTAATAGAAAAGCGTACCTCGATGGTTGAGGCCTTTAGGATTGCCGATGATGTTTTAAGGCAAGGGGTACAAGGAATTTCAGACTTAATAGCCGTACCAGGTTTGGTTAACCTGGACTTTGCCGATGTGCGCACCATAATGAGGGAAAAAGGTCTGGCCCATATGGGTATAGGTAAAGGTAGCGGCGACAGCAGAGCCATTGATGCCGCCAAGCAGGCTATTCAGAGTCCCTTGTTGGAAACTACTATAGATGGAGCCAGGGGTGTGCTCCTAAACATAACCGGAGGAGCTAATCTAGGTCTTTTTGAAGTCAATGAAGCAGCGGAGCTGGTAGCCCAGGCAGCTCACCCAGATGCCAATATAATTTTCGGAGCTGTTATAGATGAGTCCCTGGAAGACGAACTTAGGATTACGGTAATAGCCACCGGTTTCGAACATGAGAAGGCCCAAACCTCCAGAGAATTAAAGAGGAGCATAGGTAGAGCAGCTGATTCACAATTGCAGCAAGAGTATCAGGAAGACGATCTGGTAATTCCTACATTTTTAAGGCGGGGCAGAAGCTAGGTAAGGGTGTATAATTAAATTATAGATTTTTCATCACCAAATTAATATGCTATAGTCATGTGTAGATACAAGCGACAATAAAAAATTGTCGCTTGTTTTTTTTATTCAAGTACACAGTTCTACAAGATTTTAGATGGATGTATTATATAATAAGGACAATACATGGAGAGAGTGTGGTCGTGGTGTCCATAGAGTATAGGTACCTGGATGTTATATGGTTTGATAATCTAATCATGAACTATATACTCTTATGGACCGTATCCAAAGTATATAAAGATGAAACACCCCGATGGAGATTATGGATAGCATCCTGTATAGGCGCAATATATGTTGTACTATTAATCACAACCAATAACAATATACTGGATAATACGATAACAAAGATCATCCTATCTATCTGTATGGTATTGATAGGATATAGGTATACATCCTTGGCTAGGCTTATTAGGCTCATAGGCTTATTTTACGCCTTAACTTTTATTTTTGGAGGAGCAGCTTTTGGAATATATTACTTTACTGAAGATATTATCACCATAAAGAAGGGGATATTCTATTTAAGGAATTTCCCTGCCAAAACTATATTTTTGTCATCTGTGATGGTGGTTATCCTGGTCCGTGGTTTATGGTCTAAAATACGAAACAGGCGGCTGACCACCAGCCTTATCTATAGTATTGAAATAAGGCATAAGGGAATGGATTTTATACTAAAGGGGCTATTGGATACAGGGAATTCACTGTACGATCCCATTACCCAAAGTCCAGTCATTATTGTAGAATATTCCAAAATACAAAAGGCTCTGCCCATGGAGATAAGGGATATCTTTATATGCAATAGGGAGCAGGATATAGATTATATAGCGAAAACTATTTCAGAACCCCAGTTTAGTACCATATTTCGCCTAATACCTTATTATGCGGTAGGCAAGCCAGGAGGTTTCTTAGTAGGTTTTAAACCCAGTAAGGTCTTGATTTTCCTTGATGGCAGCTGGCATGGGACGGATGATGCAATAGTTGCTTTATCCGCAAAGGAACTGTCGAAGGATGGGCAATACCACGCCCTTATTCACCCGGAAATGGTATTTAGTTTAATAGCTACTTGATTGTTAGAAAGGAGGAAAAAAGGATTGAGTAGAATTTTTATTGACAAGGTTCGATATCGTCTGTTTCTTATCTGGCTTAGAATACTTAAAAAATTCCCCTTCCTTAATGAACTGCCCATATTCTACATAAGTGGGAGTGAGGCATTGCCTCCACCCTTAAGTAGTGAAGAGGAGATTGACCTGATAGATCGCCTGGCCATAGGGGATAAATCTGTGAAGAGTATATTGATAGAGAGAAATCTAAGACTAGTTGTCTATATTGCCAGGAAATTCGAGAATACGGGGATAGGATTGGAGGACCTGATTTCCATAGGAACTATAGGACTTATAAAGGCAGTCAATACCTTTGATCCAAACAAAAAGATAAAGCTTGCAACCTATGCTTCCAGATGTATCGAAAATGAAATACTCATGTATCTCAGAAGAAATGGAAAAATAAGATCAGAAATCTCCTTCGATGAGCCATTAAACATTGATTGGGATGGGAACGAATTGCTCCTGTCGGATATTTTAGGAACAGAGAACGATATGGTCTATAAATTCATTGAGGAAGAGGTGGAACGGGAACTCTTAAACTTGGCTATGGATAAACTGACTATCCGGGAGAAAAAAATAATGGAGCTTAGATTTGGATTAAATGGTGGTAAAGAGCAAACTCAGAAAGAAGTAGCAGATTTTTTAGGGATTTCCCAATCATATATATCAAGGCTGGAAAAGCGGATAATTAAGAGGCTTAAGAAGGAAATCTCCGAAATGGTATAGTCTATATCGCCGAAATTTTACATTAACATACAAATATTGTAAATCCAGTTTTAGAATAAAAACCTTGGTCCGGGGCAATACTTCATCTATAGAGCTAGCATCTGAGGTTTCAGTTTTGATTAATCTATGATTGATTTGACCAACTCTATTACTGAAACCATTAACTATATCCTACTGCAGACGGACGGAGGTTTTGGTATGCTTGTAAATAAAGTAGAGATCTGTGGGGTGAACACTTCTAAGCTGCCGGTACTATCAAATGAGAGGATGAAGGAGTTATTTGCTCTTATGCACGCGGGTGACGAAAGTGCAAGGGAGGAATTTATACAGGGAAATCTAAGGCTGGTTTTGAGCGTTATAAAGCGGTTCAACAACCGCGGAGAAAACATTGACGACCTTTTTCAGGTTGGGTGTATCGGACTTATAAAAGCCATTGATAATTTTGATTTGTCACATAATGTAAGGTTTTCAACCTATGCTGTCCCCATGATAATAGGGGAAATCCGAAGATACTTAAGGGACAACAATTCCATTAGAGTAAGCAGATCCCTTAGGGATATTGCCTATAAGGCACTTCAGATAAGGGACCAATTGATAAACAAAAATTCCAAGGAGCCTACAGTTACAGAAATAGCCGATGAACTCAATATTCCCAGGGAGGAAGTTGTTTTTGCCCTGGATGCCATACAGGACCCAATTTCTCTGTTTGAACCAATATACAATGATGGTGGGGATGCTATTTTTGTTATGGATCAGGTAAGTGACGAAAAGAATTTGGATGATACATGGCTGGAAGGTATTGCTTTACGGGAAGCAATGAGTAAGCTCAACCAACGCGAAAAGCTCATATTGACCCTCAGATTCTTTGAAGGTAGGACCCAAATGGAGGTCGCTGACGAGATTGGAATTTCACAAGCACAGGTATCACGTTTAGAAAAGACAGCTCTGAATCATATGCGCAAGCATATATAAATCCGCGCTTTGCTTTATTTTATATTGCAATTGCGAGTGCAATTGCTTTTGTTGTTTTAGAGGATGGATACTTCTTTCATACCCTCGTCCAGGAAGGAATATAATATATTAGTTCAATAGAACAGGGGTGGTGGGTATTATGGCAAAGTCGTCAGACTTTCGGCAAAAGGAAGTAATTAATATTAGAAATGGTAAAAGGCTTGGCGTGATAGTTGATATGGAATTTGATCTTCAAGCCGGTAGAATAACAGCGATAGTAGTCCCTGGGTCAAATAGATTAATGGGGTTTTTGAAAGGAGAAAAGGATTATGTGATACCTTGGGATAGGATAAAAAAGATAGGTGACGATGTCATTCTGGTGGATGTAGACTCCAATAGATTTGAGAATTAAATGAAAAAATGGGCTAACTATAAAAAAGCCTAGACAAGTATGGAAAATATAGGTACAATGGACAAAGAGTTAGACAAATTGTTGTCATTTAGGAGTAAGGGGTCAGAAACGGAGGTTTGTACTCATGAAGTGTCCTTTCTGCGGCAGTTTGGATAGTAGGGTTGTGGATTCCCGACCTACAGACGAAGGTGCTAGTATTCGCAGGCGCAGGGAGTGTATAGAGTGCGCAAAAAGGTTTACCACCTATGAGAAGATTGAAACATTGCCAATATTCGTCATAAAGAAAGATGGCAGGAGAGAGTCATTTAATGGAGATAAGATAATGGTGGGCCTTGTTAAAGCGTGTGAGAAAAGGCCCGTAGCTATAAAGGATTTGGATAAGCTGGTACAGGATATTGAGAAGGCCGTATACAACTCTCTGGAACAGGAAATAACCAGCGAAAAAATAGGACAGATGGTTATGGAAAGGCTTAAGAAATTGGACGAAGTTGCCTATGTACGCTTTGCGTCTGTGTACAGGCAATTCACTGATGTAAACAGTTTCATGGAAGAATTGGAAAAGATCATACGTGATAGATAAAAGCGAATTACTCGCACACAAGAGCCATACAAAGGGCTCTTTTTTTATTCGAATACAACTAACACGACCTGGGCAATATAAGTGTGATTAAGAAATTCGTAAATATATAGATGATTCCATTGCATTAACCGTTTTCCGAAGATTACAGGATCGATTATAAACATAGTTCTTGCAGTAAATCAATAATAAATGAATACATAAGATGAGGTGATAATATTGTCTGTAGGTCTAACTTTGTTAGTTGTTACGGGGATTCTATTCCTCTTTGGAATAGGTCATAATATATTGGATAGAATGCGGCTAAGCGATAAAGCTGCGTTATTTTTCATGGCAGGGATTCTAATCGGTAGTTTTATACCTAATATTCCATTGGGGAAGAGGGTCTCTATAAATATAGGTGGTGCTATAATCCCCCTTATACTGGCCATATATGTTTTCTCCAAGGCAGGGACTACCAAGGAAAGGATTCGCTCTGTTCTGGCTTCTATTTTAGCTGCGATAGGGGTGTATGTTGCCGGTAGGATTCTTCCTCATGAACCGGAGACCATGATGGTGGACCCTAATTATGTATATGGCATCATAGCAGGGATAATAGCCTATCTGTTTGGTAGATCCAGGCGTGCTTCATTCATAGCAGGTATAGTCGGAGTATTATTGGCAGATGCTGTTCAGGGTATAGTAAATTTTACCAATAACATATCCGCTCCGATACGATTCGGGGGAGCGGGGGCTGTAGACGCTGTAGTTATATCCGGTTTTTTAGCGGTTATTCTGGCAGAAGTAGTGGGTGAACTACGGGAGAAAGTGCAAGGTGGTACCAAGAAAAAGCAGATGGGCTTTCACGATGGAGAGTTTGTCAACCTAGTTGACTTCGATACGGAAGAGGAAAGGGAGGATGAAGGTGCAAAGGGGAAGTAGTCCTATTAAGGCAATAGCTATATTTCTGATTGTATTGGCGGCTGTGCTGCCAATGAGTGAGACAAAAGCCGATAATTGGTATGAGGAAGAGCCGGGCTTTTTTACCCTTTTCGATGAAGAGGGTGGAAGGCTTACAGTTATGGCCAGCGAGATGTTTAAGGATGATGAGTACATCAGTAGCGATAACAGACACTATTCTATCTATAGAGTAGATAAGGAAACAAGGAATGCCTATGCTAAATTTATCGGTGAGATAGAGCTACCCCAGTTCGAAGAAGTAGTGGATACATCCGTCGAGACTCTTGCCCAAAAGGACAGGGAAAGAAGCATTCTATTATATTGCACCCATAGCGATGAATCCTATGTCCCCAGCGATGGAAAATCCAGTATTCCATCTCAGGGAGGTATATACGATGTTGCAGAAAGTTTTAAGAGATCCCTTGAAAAGAAAGGTATAAAGGCGGTACTGGATAAAACACCCCATGATCCCCATGATGCGGGTGCCTATCGCCGGTCCAGACAGACTGCTATGGATCTCATTAGAAAGAATACACCTGTGGCTGCGGTATTTGATATCCACAGGGACGCTATACCCAAGGAACATTACGATACCATGGTAAATGGGGAGTATATGAGCAGGGTGAGGATTGTTATAGGTAGAAGCAATCAAAACAGGAAGGCCAATGAACAATTGGCATACAAGATAAAGGCAATAGCCGATAAGGCTTATCCGGGTCTTATTAAAGATATATATATTGGAAAGGGAGAGTATAATCAGGAACTGTCCCCGCGTTCCCTCCTATTTGAACTTGGAACCCACGAGATAAGTAAAGAAGCTGCCCAAAAAGCGACTGATAATTTAGCGGATGTGGTACACAAGGGTATATTTGGAGGTATATTTAAATCCAAGGAACCGTCTGAAAAGGATCAGGACAAAGGACAGGCACAAGTGCCAAAAGAGAAGCAATTTAAGGTAAGTCCCATAAGCCAGGAGGAAAATAAGGGTGCAGGCAGGGGTATAATGTGGTTTGTCATAGTAGCAGTGGTAGGTTTTGTTGTCTTTACTTTAATTAGCAAGAGCGGTGGTGAGATTAAGAGCAGCTTGGAGAACATAACCGGAAAGAAGAAGAGGGAATGATCAATGTATATTAGGGGGAATGGGCTTGAAAGTTATCTATTATGGCAGCACAGCCACCTATGCAGCTTATGGTATGGCAGCAATTCATTTAGGTATATACAAAAAAGAGAAGATTCCCTGTCATGATGATATAATTAGGCAATGGAATTTATGTTTTAATGACAGCTACCAAAAAGGCAATCTAGTCTATTTGGGTCTTGATGCAGAACTAAGGGAGGTATACATTATTGGATGTGGTGTTCACAGCAGGATGTTGAAAAAGTCATTTAAGGGTTTCGGTGACCTATATGGAATCGATGATGCTATATTCTATGTGGACGCCAGCCCCTGGGAAGGGATAGTCAAGTTGTTGGTAGCCCTTTCCATGAAATTTCCTATGATTGAACCTATTACAAAAAGATTCTATATCCATTGGTATAAAAGGATATTTCCCATATGGACAGACAGGGTCCGGATGGAATGGGAAAAGCTTTCCGGGTGGGGTAACTCATGAAACTTTTTTATCATTGCTATGGAGGTGCTCACACGTCCGTGACCTGTGCGGCCATCCATTTGGGATTTTTGCCCCTTAACAGAATCCCAACTCCTTACGAATTCTTATCCATCCCACATTACGACCGGATGGAAAATGAGGATCTGGGAACGCCCCAGTATTTTGGCAGGGACGAGCTGGGCATTGATATCTATGTCATTGGGTTTAAGAATGCCTGCGATATAATGATACCTACCATTAAAAGCTATTTGAATGCAAATAACATCCCATCCAAGGATGTTTTATTTGTAGAAGCCCTGGTGAAGCTCCATCCTATCACTGCAATAGGAGGCTTTTCCTCAAGAAAACTGCATTTGATAAGACTGGGCCATCCCCTTACGGTGTGGGGTATAAGAAAGAGCTACCCAATATTCGTAGAATTAGTGTCCGGGGTAAAAGAAAAGCTGCTTCAGGGGTTCCAATAGCTTGACTTTAGCGATAATTTGGTTGATAATAGGACTATAACAAAGCAATTAGCACTAGGTAATAAAGTCTAGTAATAAAGAACTATTATAGCCCCTGACGACAGTTTAGATATACCGGGGTTTACATGATGTGTTGCAATTACTATGGTAATTGCTTCCGATGCTTTAAAGACATAGATAAAAGGTGGGGAAAAAGTGACAAATCCAATAGTTGCTATAGTGGGGCGACCCAATGTGGGTAAGTCCACCCTTTTTAACCAATTGGTTGGACGTAGAATTTCTATCGTAGATTACCAGCCCGGAGTAACGCGGGATAGAATATATGCCGATACCCAGTGGCTTAACACCAAAATGACACTCATAGATACAGGTGGAATAGATACAGAGACCCAGGATGAACTCATGACACAGATGAGGCAGCAAGCAGACATTGCCATAGAGACAGCCCAGGTGATTATCTTTATAGTAGATGGGAAAGAGGGAATAACCCCTGCCGATCAAGAGGTAGCCAACATCTTGAGAATGGCTCAGAAACCTATTGTGTTGGGAGTAAATAAGATAGATGCGCCTCATGAAGAGGATATGGTTTACGAGTTCTATAACCTGGGGATAGGAGAACCCATATCCATATCTGCCTCCCATAAGCGGGGATTGGGGGATCTGTTAGATGCGGTGGTTCAGCATCTGCCCGATACCCCTGATGAAATAGAAGAGGACGAAACCATTAAAATAGCCGTTATGGGTAAGCCCAATGTGGGTAAATCTTCCATAGTAAATAAATTATTAGGCGAGGAGAGGGTTATTGTCAGCAATATACCCGGAACTACAAGGGACGCCATAGATACTCCATTCACTGTAGATGGACAAAAATATGTTATCATCGATACAGCAGGGATCAGAAGAAAGAGCAGGATAAATGATGACCTGGAAAGGTACAGTGTAATTAGAGCTCTGTCTGCCATCCGTAGGTGTGATGTTGCTCTCATGGTTATTGATGCTACCCAGGAGGTTACAGAACAGGATACCAAGATAGCGGGACTCATCCATGAAGAAGGCAAGGGTATCATCTTGGTTATGAACAAATGGGATCTGATTGAAAAAGATACCAACACTATGAATCAATACAGAAGACGATTGATCAACGACTTAGCTTTTATGCAATACGCACCCAGCATCTTCATATCAGCCTTAACCGGACAGAGGATGGGTAATATTATTGATATGGTTAATGAGGTTTATAGTCAATGTACTTTTAGAATAGCCACAGGGGTTCTAAATGATTGCATTATGGATGCAGTGACATTTTCAGAGCCGCCCACAGACAAGGGCAGAAGGTTAAAGATCTATTATGGTACCCAAGTATCTATAAAGCCTCCAACGTTTGTCCTTTTTGTCAATGATGAGAAGCTCATGCATTATTCTTATCTCAGATATTTGGAAAACCATTTTAGAAAGAGTTTTGGACTTCAGGGAACACCTATCAGGTTCATTGTAAGGCAAAGAACCAACTAGAAGAGGGGGGCACAATAGTGCGGTTTATTCTAATAGCTGTGATTGGATATTTTTTGGGGAACATATCCTCATCCTACATAGTAGGAAAACTGGGAAGCAATATCGATGTTAGAGAATATGGCAGTGGTAATCTGGGTACCACTAATGCCTATAGGGTCTTGGGGTTAAAAGCGGGTGCTCTGGTTTTTATAGGTGATGTGATAAAAGGAATTATAGCTACCGTCATCGGTCTCTTGATTGTAAGAGATAATAGTATAGGTGGGCTTATAGGGGGTATAACGGCGGTAGCAGGGCATAACTGGCCATTCCTACTGGAATTTAAGGGTGGTAAGGGCATTGCGACATCCTTTGGTACCATAATAATTTTGTTTCCCAAGGTAGCCCTTATTCTCCTCGTTGTAGAAGTATTGATTATTGTCCTGACGGGCTATGTATCATTGGGTTCCGTAACCGTCGCCATTTTATTGCCCATTCTGACAATAGCCTTTAGGTATGACCCATGGCTTATAGCTGGTGCCTTTATATTGGCCATAATGGCCATCTACAGGCATAAAGACAACATAACCAGACTCTTAAACGGTACAGAGAATAAAATAACGTCCAGGAGTGGATCCAGAGGATTAAAATAGCATATAGAATTCATCTTAAGTATAGATATCCATAAGACAAAACGGACTTTAGGACAGTAGGGGCTGAACCTCCCAACTGTCCTGAATTTTAATGACAACCTGTCATAAACCTTTTCCCATTCCAATATACATTATTATAGATATTTATGTATGTTGAAGCTGTAATGGTGTCTTTAGCAATCCAATGGTTATAAAGACCATCTAATAACAGGGAGGGGAAAGGTGATGGAGAAATTCGACTTATATCGGGATATTGCCAA